>Ga0114998_10000137_pt1 | contig 44762 bp, 43 predicted proteins | sample ArcticOcean_MG_C_5_FD_87044 | JGI IMG/M metagenome (GOLD analysis project Ga0114998, IMG submission 87044) | Marine microbial communities from western Arctic Ocean - ArcticOcean_MG_CB4_138 | ecosystem: Environmental > Aquatic > Marine > Oceanic | place: Arctic Ocean: Canada Basin | collected... | reverse complement strand
CGACAGAAGCATCTGTGATGCAATCAATTGCGAGCCTTAATAAGGATTTAACAATTATTATAGTAGCTCACAGGTTAACCACTTTAAAAAATTGCTCTAAGATTATAGAGCTATCAAATGGAAAAATTTTAAGACAGGGCGTATATAATGACATTATTTAATTAATATCCAGAAAACGGAATAATATGAAAGCGGTAATATTAGCTGGTGGTTTAGGGACTCGCATCTCTGAAGAAACTCATTTAAAACCAAAGCCAATGATTGAAATTGGAGGAAAGCCAATACTTTGGCATATCATGAAGATGTACTCCTCGCACGGTGTAAATGAATTTATTATTTGCCTTGGATATAAGGGCTATTTAATTAAAGAATACTTCACAAACTATTCTCTGCATATGTCAGACATTACTATAGACATAGCAGATAATAAAATTGAAGTTCTTAAAAAGCATGCTGAGCCATGGAAAATTACTCTTGTAGATACAGGAGAGCAAACTTTGACTGGTGGACGCTTAAAAAGAGTGTCTGACTACCTTGATCCCGCAGAACCTTTTTGTTTTACCTATGGCGATGGACTGAGCGATGTTGATATAGCGCAAAGCATTAAGTTTCATGCAGATCATGGCAAATTAGCAACCATAACAGCTGTTCAGCCCCCTGGTAGATATGGTGCTTTAGATTGCGAGGGATCATCTGTTAAGGGCTTTATAGAAAAACCTAGTGATGGAGGTTTGATTAATGGTGGTTTTTTTATACTTGATCCAGAAGTAATTGACTTAATAGATGGAGATGAAACAACCTGGGAAGAAGAGCCTCTAAAAGCATTAGCCGCTGATGGCTCTATGGCTGCATTCTTCCATAATGGTTTTTGGCAACCCATGGATACTCTTCGAGAGAAGCAATACTTAGAAAAATTATGGGAAGACAATAAGGCTCCTTGGAAAATTTGGGAATAAATCCTAGTATGGTAACGCAATCATTCTGGCAAGATAAACGGGTGCTCGTCACAGGTCACACTGGTTTTAAAGGTCTTTGGCTTACCTTATGGTTAGAGCGATTAGGTGCTCATGTTAGCGGAGTCAGCTTGCTTCCCGAGACCTCTCCAAACCTTTATGAACTTTCTCATTTCCACAAATCAAACCAGAGCACTATTTGTGATATTAGAAATTTGAAGGATCTTTCAGAAGTATGCAAGCTCCATAATCCTGAGATTGTTTTTCATCTTGCTGCTCAGCCATTAGTTAGAGAAAGCTACATTAAACCTATTGAAACTTTTGATTCAAATGTTATGGGCACAGCTAATCTTTTGGAATCCTTGAGGGAACTCCAAGAATTACAATCCGTAGTGCTAATTACCACTGATAAGGTTTATCAGGATAGTGGTTTACAAAAACCCTATTCCGAAAGTGATCATTTGGGGGGGCATGATCCATACAGTGCTAGTAAAGCAGCATGTGAAATCGTAATTGATAGTTACAGAAAGTCTTTTTTTAATGAATTAAATATTCCTATTGCGAGCGCAAGAGCGGGTAATGTGATTGGGGGCGGAGATTGGTCGAAAGACAGGCTAATTCCTGATGCCATCAAAGCATGGAATACTAATGAAATTCTAGAGATCAGGCGGCCCGACTCTACAAGGCCATGGCAGCATGTTCTGGAACCGTTAAATGGCTATATTGATCTTGCAGAAAAAATTATAATAACACCAGAAAAAGCACAAGCTTATAATTTTGGTCCAGCTGATCAATCACATGCATCAGTTAAAGAGGTGATTGAGATTGCAAGAAAATATTATGGAAAAGGAGAAGTTTCTTTTCAACAAATCAAACAAGGTCCCTATGAGGCAGACTGGCTTTCTCTAAACATCCAAAAGGCATCAATTGAGCTTGGATTTGAGCCAAAATGGAATTTACAAGAGACAATACAACATACTATTGAGTGGTATAAAGATTTTTCTAATGGCGAAGATCCTATTGCTTTGTGCCACAAGCAAATTGATATTTACGAGAGTGTATTGTGAGTAACCTTCAAATTAAGCCTCTACATTTACCTGGACTTTGCCACATTAAGAGAGATAACCTTGATGATAGTAGAGGCTTTTTAAGCAGATTATTCTGCATGACTGAACTTGCTGCTGCGGGATGGGTAGATCCAATTCAGCAGATCAATTATACGCATTCAGCAAAAAGAGGAACCGTGCGAGGCATGCACTTTCAGAGATTTCCAAACGCTGAAATGAAGATGGTAACTTGCATTAAGGGAGAAATCTTTGATGTTGCTGTAGATATTCGACCTAGCTCTCCAACATTCCTTCAATGGCATGGAGAAATTTTATCTTCTAAAAATAAATCCTCGCTGATCATTCCCCAGGGTTTTGCACACGGCTTTCAAACGCTGGTTGATGATTGTGAACTCATTTATTTTCACTCTGAATCATATAGCCCTTCCAGTGAATCAGGAGTATCTTTCAATGACCCAAGTCTTAATATTACTTGGCCAAATAAAGTGATTGAAGTTTCTGCTAGAGATAAATCCCATAAATTGATAGATATGAATTTTCAAGGAGCTGAACTGATATGAAATGCAGGCATTGTAATAGCGAGCTAATCAATACTTTTTTAGATCTTGGCTTTGCGCCTCCGTCTAATGCTTATTTAGCATTCGCAGATCTTCAAAAACCAGAAACATACTTTCCATTAACTATTATGGCTTGTGATTCATGCTGGTTAGTTCAAACTCTTGATTATGCAGATGCTGAAGAATTGTTTAGTAAATCTTATGCATATTTTTCTAGTACATCATCTGGATTCTTAAAGCATGCTCAACAATATTCTGAGAAAATAATTAACAGGCTAAATTTAGATGAAAAGAACTTTGTTATAGAAATTGCTTCCAATGATGGCTACTTATTAAAAAATTTTGTTGAGGCTAAGATTCCATGTCTTGGCGTAGAACCTACTGATAGTACCGCAGATGCTGCAGAGGCTTTAGGAATACCAGTGCTGAGAGAATTTTTTGGTGAAAAAATTGCTTCTCAGATTGCCATAGATCATAAAAAAGCAGATCTTATATCTGGAAATAATGTGTATGCCCATGTTCCAGATATCAATGATTTTACAAAAGGGCTGGCTGCAGTTCTTGAATCATCTGGAACCATTACCCTTGAATTTCCTCACCTAATGAAATTACTAGAATTTAATCAATTCGATACCATTTACCATGAACATTTTTCATATTTATCATTATTTTCAGTTTCAAAAATTTTTGCTTCAGCTGGTTTGAGAGTCTACGATGTTGAAGAGTTGTCGACACATGGAGGGAGTATTAGAGTATACGGTTGCCATGATGAATCTAATATTCAAGAAACTAATGCAGTGCAGCTTATGCTTAATAGAGAATTAGAGTATGGAATGCAGGCTATTGATGTTTATAAGAATTTTCAAGACGATGCCAATCAAATTAAAGACTCTTTTTTACATTTTTTAATTGAAGCATCTCGATCAGGTAAGTCGATTGCAGGTTATGGAGCGGCAGCCAAAGGCAATACTTTGATGAATTATGCTGGCATCAAAACTGATTATATTTCTTTTGTTGCAGATGCTGCTAAGGCGAAGCAAGGTAAGTTCCTGCCTGGTACTCATATTCCTGTACACCATCCCGATCGACTAATCTCTGAACAGGTAGATTATATTATTATATTTCCATGGAACATTGCTGACGAGGTCATCAATGACTTACGAAAAAAAATAAATTATTCAACTGAGTTTGTTACCTTTGTTCCAGAGTTAAAGATTGAGTCCATTTGATGGGGCAAGAGAAAATGGTACCCGCAGTTTTCCTTGATAGAGATGGCGTCATCAATAAGGATATAGGATATTTTTCTGATCCTAAAAAATTAGCTATTTTTCGCTCTTCTCTTGAAGGGCTTCGAGCTCTTCAAGAAGCAGGTTTTATGTTGATTGTTGTTACGAATCAGTCAGGCATTGCCAGAGGCCTAATATCAGAAAAAGACGTTCAAAATTTGCATGATGTTATGCAACATGCATTTCAAAAAGATGGAATTTTTATTAGCGGCATTATTTATTGCCCACATCATCCGACTGAGGGAATAAATGCATACCGAACGAATTGCAAATGCAGAAAGCCTAGTCCCGGAATGATCTTCCAAGCTGCAGAAAAATTCAATATAGATCTGAATCAATCCTATCTAGTTGGTGATAGATTTTCAGATATTCAAGCGGGTATAAATGCAGGTTTAAAATCGTCTATTCTACTTCAATCAAAGCATGAGATTTCGCAAGAAGAGATATCCAAAGCTTCAACTTTTTGCCAAGATTTAGCAGAAGCAGCATCATGGATAATAGGCTCTAATCCAAAAAAAAATAATGAACAATAAAATATTATTTGAGGATTTGCATGACTATTAATACTGATTTTTTAATTATTGGTGGCGGAATCATTGGTCTTAGTATTGCCAGAGAGATCCAAGCTCGCTATCCAGCAAGTTCAATCACAATCATAGAAAAAGAGAAAAAATGTGGCGAGCATGGCAGCGGAAGAAATAGTGGAGTTTTACATAGTGGAGTCTATTACCCAGCAGATACTCTAAAAGCTAAATTCACGAAAGATGGAAATAGGAAATGGCAAGAATATTGCCAGGAAAGAAATCTTTTCTTGGATCAATGCGGTAAATTAATTCTTGCGACTACTCAGGAGGAGTTAAAAGGCCTTGATATTATTGAAGATAGGGCTACACAAAATAATGTGATTATCCAGAGGCTTGATGCAAAAGGAATATATGAAATTGAGCCTAGGGCTAATACGATTGGGTCAGGCCTATTTGTTCCGTCAACTGCCACCATCGATCCAAATGAAATCAACAACTCAATTAGCAAAGAATTTAAAGACAGTGGCGGTAATTTATTGCTTGATTGTGCATATTTAAAAAAATTACCAGGCAGTAACAATGTACAAACCAGCACAGAAGTTATTAGCGCAGGCTATATAATTAATTGCGCAGGATTACATGCCGATAAAGTTGCTCATGATTTTAATATGGGATTAGATTTTACAATGCTCCCGTTTAAAGGTTTATATTTATACTCTTCAAACCAAAATTCTGCTCCAAAGGTTCACATATATCCAGTCCCAGATTTAAATAATCCATTTCTAGGAGTGCATCTCACCAGAACAATTTCTGGAGGTGTTAAGGCTGGGCCTACAGCCATGCCAGCATTATGGAGAGAAAACTATTCAGGATTAAAAAATTTTAATGCAAAAGAGTTAATAGAGATTTCTTTAAGAGAAGCTTACATGTTTGTAATGAATAAAAATGGATTCCCAAAATTAGCATTTGAGGAAATTCGTAAGCAGAGTAAATATTTTTTAATTAATGATGCATCAAGATTAATTGCAAATATTGAAAGCATGAAATTTGATACATGGGGTAAGCCAGGAATTAGAGCTCAATTAGTTTCAAAGCAAACTAATGAGTTAGTAATGGATTTTCTTATAGAGCAAGATGACAAAAGCATGCATATTTTGAATGCAGTTTCTCCAGCATGGACCTGTGCACTCTCATTTTCTGAATACATAGTAGATCAAATATAAATATAAGAAGTTTTCCAAACCCAGTAATTATCTTCTACAATACAGCTAAATAATTATATTATAGGCAAAAAAACTATGAGCAATTTCTATCGCCCATATTTTCAAGAGTACTCAAATCTAGCGTTTTCAGAGAGCTTATATGAAACGCTTGATGCATTTAAGTCTGTGGCTTTGGAGGTGAAAGCTGTTGATTCAAAATTAATTTTCTCTGGCAATGGAGCTAGCGCAGCTATTTCGGCTCATGCCGCTGTTGATTTTACGAAGCAAGCAAAAATTCGTGGCATTACTTTTAATGAGGCTGATTTAATTACCTGTTTTAGCAATGATTATGGTTATGAAAACTGGATGTCTGAAGCTATTAAAGCTTATGCTAAAAAATCTGATGCTGTAGTTCTTACGAGCGTTAGTGGAGAATCTCCCAGCATTGTTAATGCAGCAATTACTGCTAAATCTCTTGGGCTCAAAGTAGTTACTTTTACAGGTAGAGACTCAAATAATGCTCTTAAGTCTCATGGGGATATCAACTTCTGGGTAGACAGTCATGCTTACAATATTGTTGAATGCATCCATATGATTTGGGTTACAACAGTCATAGATGCAATCGTTGGAAATGCTGTCTATGAGGTTTCTTAGAAAATACTGATTAAAGATTTTTTGCATGGATAGTAATTTTAAAAATCTTTCAGTACTTCTGCTTGCTGCAGGAGTAGGTTCCAGACTCATGCCTCTCACCAATTCTTGGCCAAAATGCTTAATGCCTATTGGCAAAAAACCATTACTAGAGTACTGGTTAAGTGTATTTTATAAGCTGGGTATTATTAAAGTAATGGTTAATCTTCACTATCAAAGTGAGATAGTTGAGAGTTTTTTGCAAAGAGATCGCTTTAAAGACTGGGTATCCTCAGACTTTGAACCCATTCTTTTGGGAACAGCCGGCACCCTTAAAAAACATATGCCGTTTTTTTTAAATGATACACTTTTATTGATTCATGCTGATAATTGGAGCCAGTGTAATTTCTCAGCTTTCATAGAGTTTCACTTTAATGATCGCCCAGAAAACTGCATGATAACCATGATGACCTTCAGTTCAGATCAACCCTCTGAGTGTGGGATAGTAGAGTTAGATGATAAAAATCGAGTAATTAAATTTCATGAGAAAGTGCAAAATCCTCCATCTAGCCTAGCAAATGCAGCAGTTTACATGATTGAACCAGAAGTCCTAAGGTGGATTAATAGCCAGAACCATATTTTAGATTTTAGCAATGATGTGTTACCAAATTTTCTTGGTAAAATTGCAACATGGCATAATGACAACATTCATAGAGATATAGGCACTTTGGAGAGCCTTCAAAAGGCACAATTAGATAAACAGCCTAACAATGCTTGGAGTTCATCAGACCAGTGGGAGCTAGACTTTAATCAAAACCCTATTCATGATCAGATAAAAATATAGCAAAGTAAAAAGGGAGTTAGCAAATGTCACGATTTTTAGTTATTGGTAGTAATTCATTTTCCGGATCATCATTTATACAGCACTTGTTGAAAGACGATCATGAGGTCATGGGCGTTAGTAGGTCTGAAGAAATTAATCAAGTTTATCTCCCATATAAGTGGTTAGAAAATATTCCTTCAGGCTTCAAGTTTCATCAAGTTGACATCAATAATGATTTAGAACTTCTTAAAACTTACATGAATGAATTTCAACCAGAATATGTGGTTAATTTCGCCGCCCAAGGCATGGTTGCGCAAAGCTGGATTACACCAGAGGACTGGTACCAAACGAATGTTGTGGGTCAGGTTAAGCTTCATAATTATCTTAGGACAATAGACTGCATTAAAAAATATGTGCATGTGTCAACTCCAGAAGCATATGGCAGTACTGATGGGTGGGTGAGTGAGAGCTACAGTTTTAGTCCAAGTACTCCATACGCTGTATCTAGAGCTGCATGCGACCTTCATTTACTAAGCTTTTTTCGTGCCTATAAATTTCCTGTAGTCTTTACAAGAGCAGCCAATGTATATGGCGAAGGGCAGCAGCTTTATAGAATAATTCCAAGAGCGCTCTTATTTGCTCGATTAGGAAAAAAACTTCAATTGCATGGAGGCGGCCACTCAGTTCGATCCTTTATACATATTGATGATGTGACTGACGCAACTTTAAAAATCGCATTCAATGGTGAGATAGGAGACACTTATCATATATCTACAAATGATACGGTCTCTATTAGAGATCTAGTGATAATGATTTGCGATATGACTGATATTCCCTTTTCCGATTTAGTAGAAGAAACAGAAGATAGGCTTGGCAAAGACCAATCTTACTTACTACGAAGTACTAAATTAAGACAAGAGCTGGGCTGGAAGGATAAGATTTCCCTTGAAATAGGCATCAAGAAAACTTTAACTTGGATTGACGATAACTTATCATGTCTCCAATCCTTACCTATGGACTACAGTCATAAACCATAATTCAACGGAGTAGCTTTTAAATGAATATATTAATTACAGGAGCATGCGGTTATGTTGGGTCCTCGCTAACCCCCTATCTTCTTTCTCAGGGTCACAATGTACGTGCCGTTGATACTGAATGGTTTGGTAACAATCTTGACTCACATTCAAATCTAGAATTTACCAAAAAGGATATCCGTGATCTAGATGAAACATTTTTTCAAAACATTGAATCCGTTATCCATCTTGCCAATATAGCCAATGACCCTAGTGTAGAGTTAAATCCCAACCTCTCATGGGAAGTTAATGTTTTGGCAACTCAGAAACTTGCAGATAATGCTATGCGAGCTGGGGTGAAGCAATTAATTTATGCAAGCTCAGGAAGTGTTTATGGTGTTAAGGATGAGTTAGACGTAACAGAAGATCTTGAATTAGTTCCAATTTCTGTTTATAACAAAACGAAGATGGTTTCTGAGCGAGTAACCTTAAGTTATAAGGACTCAATGAAAATCCATAATATTAGACCAGCAACTGTATGTGGTTGGTCGCCAAGAATGAGGCTCGATGTAAGCGTTAACATGCTAACCTTTCAAGCCTTAAAAAATAAAAAGATTACGGTTTTTGGAGGAAATCAGGTTCGTCCAAACATTCATATGCAGGATATGATTGGGGTATACAGTCATTTTTTAGAGCATCAGAGTGATATTAAATCTGGAAATTACAACGCTGGTTTTGAAAATATTTCAATTCTTGAAATAGCAGAAATGATCGTAAAAAAAGTTGCTGCTGAAATTATTATTACTGAATCTAACGACCCAAGATCCTATCGACAAAATTCAGATAAATTACTAGATACTAATTACGTCAAACAATTCTCTGTGCAGTATGCCATCGATGAAATTATTGAAAAATATAATAGTGGAGACTTAGAAGACAAAGATGAATATTATACTGTTAAAACAATGAAAGCTCTTAATCTAGAGGAATGATCAAAGTATTTATATGAAAAATAAACTATTTGAATCCATGCTTAGAATTAGGCTAGTCGAGGAATCGATAGCAAATAAATATTCTGAGCAAAAAATGAGATGTCCTACACATCTTTCTATTGGCCAAGAAGCAATTGCTGTTGGCGTATGCGCTAATTTAACTTCACAAGATCAAGTCCTAAGTACTCACCGAGCTCATGCTCATTATCTTGCAAAGGGAGGCTGTTTGAAAAGCATGATGGCTGAAATTTATGGTAAAGCATCTGGGTGTTCAAAAGGAATGGGTGGCTCAATGCATCTGATAGACACTTCTGTTGGTTTCATGGGCAGCACAGCAATTGTAGGCAATACAATTCCTGTTGCAGTTGGCCTTGCGCTAGAAAAAAAAGTAACTTACAAAAAAAGTATTGCTTGCGTGTTCTTTGGAGATGGTGCCACCGAAGAAGGAGCATTTTATGAGTCTGTTAATTTTGCAATAATTCACTCTTTACCAATTTTATTTATCTGTGAAAACAACTTTTACTCAGTCTATTCTGGTTTAGAGGTCAGGCAGCCAATGAATAGAAAAATCTACAAAATGGTTAGGGCTATGGGCATATCGGCTCAGCATGGGAATGGAAATGACGTTAAAGAGGTAGCAAGAAAAGTAAAGCATGCAAAAGCAATGATTCTGAAATCTGGAGGCCCTCAATTTTTAGAGTTTGATACTTACAGATGGAGAGAGCATTGTGGACCTAACTTTGATAATAATATTGGATACCGAGAGGAATCTGAATTCTTGAAATGGAAAAAAAAGGATCCCCTAAAGAATTTCTATTCTGAAAACTCACAAAAATACATAGATAGAAAAATAGATATAATTTCTAAAGAGATAGATGATGCTCATCAATTTGCTAATGATTCCAAATTTCCAACTTTGCAAGACTATAATGCAGCGTTTCAAGGGACATAAATGAGAAAATTAAGTTATGCGAATGCGATAAACGAGGCAATGTTTATTGCTATGCGAAAGAGTAAAAATGTAATTACTTTTGGCTTAGGTGTCCCAGACCCCAAAGGTGTTTTCGGGACTACGATTGGTCTACAGGAAGAATTTGGGCAAGATCGAGTGTTTGATATGCCAACTTCAGAAAATGGGATGACAGGAGTGGGAATTGGGGCTTCATTAAATGGCCTTAGACCTGTGATGGTTCATCAGCGAGTAGATTTTTTTCTTTTGGCATTAGATCAATTAATTAATAATGCTGCCAAATGGAGATTTATGTTTGGTGGTCAGACTTCTGTTCCAATCACCATTCGATTAATTGTTGGTCATGGTTGGGGCCAAGGGCCAACTCACTCTCAAAACCTTCATGCAATGTTTTCTCATATCCCAGGTTTAAAAGTCGTTATGCCTACCTCTGCCTACGATGCAAAAGGCATGCTTTTGTCCAGCATCTATGATGATGATCCTGTTATCTTTTTAGAGCACAGATGGCTTCATAATCTTGAGAGTGATGTTCCAAAAGGGGACTACAGAGTGCCTCTTGGAAAAGCTAAGCTAGTAAATAGAGGTAAAGATATTACGATAGTTGCATTGTCTTATATGTCAGTGGAAGCACTTCATGCTGTTCAAGAGTTAGAAAAATTGGGCATCGGTTGTGATTTAATTGATTTACGATCTACATCCCCGCTGGACTGGAAGACCATAAAAAGATCTTTACTAAGGACTGGAAGACTCTTAGCGGTTGATAGCTCCTCTGAAAGCTTTTCTGTTGCAAGTGAAGTAATCGCCAAAGCTTCTATCGAATGTCATAATGAATTGAAATCTGCGCCTGTGCGGCTTGCCATCAAAGATGGACCCGCTCCAACAAGCTTTGGTTTAACAGAAAATTACTATATTGGCGCTAAAGAGATTTTTAATAGCGTACTTTCGATTTTTAATAAATCTAAGGCAAATAGTAAAAAAATATTTGTTCAAAATCATCCCCATGATATTCCAGGCGATTGGTTTAAAGGACCTTTTTAGCGCGATGATTCAACTTAAATTAATTATAAAATGAGCAGATCACATCACATTATCATTTCTATCTCAAGCGATATAGGATTTGCATTAGCAAAGAAATGGCTTAATAAAGGCCACTCAGTCACCGGAACATTTCGCACTAGATCACTATTATGTGATGAGTTAAAAGATATGGGTGCGAACTTGATTCCTTGTGACCTAGAAGACAAGGTTTCAATTAGTTCAGCAATTAGTGCTATCAAATCAGGAATGCAATGGAATACATTAACAATAGCAACAGGTCATCAAGAGCCTGTTGGCAAATTTCTAACTTGTAATTTTGAAAGCTGGCATCAATCTATAAATGTGAACTTTATTAATCAATTAAAAATCGTGCATGGCTTGATGGATCACAAATCTTCAATTCAATCCTCCGTCTTATTTTTTGCTGGAGGTGGAACTAATAATGCAACAGTTGATTATTCTGCCTATACAATTTCAAAAATTGCATTAATTAAAATGGTAGAGCTGCTCGATGAAGAAATTTCTAATACAAGTTTCTCAATCTTGGGACCTGGATGGGTTAAGACTAAAATTCATGACTCCACCCTTAATGCACCAGAAAGAGCCGGAGAGAATTATCACAAAACTATTCAGATGCTCGAAAATAATGGAGCTGCATGTTACCCAATTGAAAAAGTTATAGATTGCTGTGATTGGTTGTTGTCGTCCCCAAGAAAATTAGTTGGAGGTAGAAATTTTAGTGCTGTTCATGATCCATGGGAAAGTAATAGAATTGAGCTGATATTGAATGACCCCAATCTGTTTAAACTAAGAAGATTTGGAAATGATTTTTTTAAAATTGAAGAATGACAACTAAGAAATCCCTAAAGAAAGTCTCAGACATAGTCGCAGAATTCTTGGTTGAGGAGGAGATCACACATGTGTTTGCAATTTCTGGTGGTGCCAGCCTTCATTTAATTCACTCTTTAGCAGATCATAATAATATTCAGTATATTTGTAATCATAATGAGCAAGCATCGGCAATGGCCGCTGATGGATATTCAAGAGTTTCTGGCAAGACTGGAGTAGCAGTTACAACGAGTGGCCCTGGTGCAACTAATCTAATTACAGGAATATGTTGTAGTTACTACGACTCAATTCCCTCTCTATTTATTACAGGTCAAGTTAGCACAATGAGAATGAAGGGTGACACAGGAGTTAGGCAGATTGGATTTCAGGAGACTCCAATAGTTGATATCGCAGAGGAGATAACAAAATATGCATACACTATTGTTGATCCAGAAGAAATTAAATATCAGCTTCAAAAAGCTTTGTATATTGCAAGATCTGGGAGGCCCGGCCCCGTTTTAATAGATATTCCGGATGACCTTCAAAGGCAACTAGTTGATCCGCTGAAGCTCAAAAATTTTAAAGCGCCTGTTGCTCAAGATTCCCCCCATCTTAATAACTCTCTTCACGATACTATAGATTTGATCAAGAATGCCAAGAGGCCGATTCTCATAGCTGGGTGGGGCGTGCACCTTAGCAATACCGAAGCTCAGTTTCTAAAGTTTGCTGAATCTTTTAATCTACCGATTGCTCTCACATGGGGAGCTGCTGATTTAATTCCCTTTGATCATGATTTGTATGTTGGTACCTTTGGAACACATGGGAATAGGCATGCAAATTTTGCAGTACAAAATGCTGACTTAATTATATCTCTTGGCTCGCGATTGGATACGAAATCAACCGGCAGCCCTATAAATACTTTTGCAAGAAAAGCTAGAAAAATTATGGTCGATATTGATATCAACGAGCTTGATAAATTTCAATATTTTGATCTGAAGTTTGATCAGCTCATTCATTGCGATCTTAGAGATTTTTTTAACAACTTTAGTAAATTAGAGCCCACTGACGATACTAGCAATAACCTAGGATGGTTAAAGCAAATTAATAAATGGAAGCATCAATTTACATCCTTTGACGACACAAAAAGTATTGCTACAACTCAGGTTAATCCATATAACTTTGTTGATTACATCTCCAGCAACCTAAAGGGCACTGAACAGATATTCATTGATACTGGGTGTTCAATTGCATGGTTTATGCAGTCTCTCAGAGTCAAAGATAAGGTGAGAGTATTCCATGACTTTAATAATACTGCCATGGGATGGGCCTTGCCTGCAGCAATAGGAGGTTATTATGCTAATTTAAAGCATCAATCTCCAATTATTGCGATAGTTGGTGACGGTAGTTTTATGATGACATCATATGAGTTAGCAACTGTGATGCATCATAATATCCCAATCAAAATATTTATTATGAATAATCAGGGCTATAGCATGATTCAGCAAACCCAAGATCAGTGGCTGAACTCAAATTATCATGCATCCTCTAAAGAGGGAGGTCTTTCATTCCCAAACTATAAAAAGCTAGCCTCTACTTACAACATCAAATACTTTGAGCTCAATAGCGAAAAAGATTTTTCTTTAATTGATGAAATAATGAATGATCCTAACCCATTGATATGTAATGTTTGTATTGATAAAGATTTTCGAGTATCTCCACAGGTAAAATTTGGTAAGCCTAACGAGGATATGGGCCCACTTCTTCCAAGAGATATGTTTAAAGAAAGCATGATTATTGAGCCAATAGATTAAAATTAAGATAAAATTGCATTCAATTTAACTTCATACCATTAATTATTTATGAATACAGCAGCACTAATACAATCTCTGATTAACAATTCTTCTCAACACTCACGTGACAGCAGCTTTTATAAGGCTCACGAGCAAGACTTGCTTAATATGCTTGAAAATAGTGATTTAAATAGCAGTAAATCTGGACATGAATCTTTTGAGCCATTTGGAGATTTATATTTTCCATTTCGAGAGATGGGTGCGATTAATACTATTCATCTTTTTGGTCTTGATGAGATGATTATATTTTCTTATTATTGGGCCAACAAATCTAGATATAAAAATGTTGCAGATCTGGGAGCCAATATTGGACTTCATTCTTTGATAATGGATAGATGTGGTTTCTCAATAAACTCCTTTGAGCCCGATCCGATTCATGTAGCTGTTTTTCAAGAAAATATAACAAATAACAAATCTACAAACATAACAATTAATCAAAAAGCTATTTCTGATAAGTCAGGTACTATGGACTTTATTCGTGTTCTTGGAAATACAACAGGGAGCCATCTTGCAGGCGCTAAGGAAGATCCATATGGGGAGCTAGAAACTTTTTCTGTTGAGACTGCTGACATCAATGCAGTGCTCTTAAATAATGATTTTGTTAAAATGGATATAGAAGGACAAGAAGCAACTGCAATTCTCTCCACAAAAAAAGATACATGGACCAATGTTGAAATGATTCTGGAGGTTGGAACGGAGAAAAACGCAGAAATTATTTTTGAATATCTGAATGAAATTAATGTAAACATGTTTTCTCAAAAAACTGGATGGAATAAAGTTTCTAACCTTGCTGATGTTCCTACAAGCTATAAAGAAGGATCATTATTTCTTTCTGTAGCTGACGAGATGTCCTGGTAGGCAGAAATTTCTTACAAATGAAAAGAGAAATTAATTTACTGGAGTTTTATCCTCAGTCTAAGCGACCTATCGATGACAGGGGTAACTTGATTACTGAGCAAGATAGAGCTGTAGCCAGAAAGTTTGATATCGAATATTTTGATGGCGACAGACTAACGGGCTATGGTGGATATAATTATAGCCCTAGATTTTGGACAGAAACCGTTGCACATATTAAAGATTTTTATAATCTTGATAATAATTCAAAAATTTTAGATATTGGGTGTGCTAAAGGCTACATGATGCATGATTTATCTCTTTTGATTCCAGGTGCTGAGATTAAAGGTGTTGATATTTCAAATTATGCAAAGGAGAATTCAATAGAATCAATGCGAGATAATATTATGGTCGCTAATGCTAATAATCTTCCTTTCCCTGATGATTATTTTGATTTGGTCATAGCGATTAATACGCTGCACAATCTCCCATTAATTGATTGTAAGCAAGCTTTTCGAGAAATTAGTAGAGTTACAGATAAGGATTCGTTTGTAATGAATGATGCATGGAGAGACTCCAGGGGAGAAGAAGATATGCTGAAGTGGAACCTTACCGCCTTAACTTATATGAGTTGTGACGACTGGATAAAATTCTTTGATTCAGTGGGCTACAAGGGAGATTATTATTGGTTTTTTGCCGCGTAATCTATAGCTAAAAATGGATCTTATAATTAAAGCTGCCGTACTTGAAACTCTTAACCAACCTCTAAAAATAAAATTATTAAAACCTGAGCCATTAAAGACTGGGCAAGTCTTGGTTAAAATATTGTTTAGTGGAGTTTGCAGAAGTCAGGTGATGGAAGTACAAGGCATGAGAGGGGAAGATAAATGGTTGCCTCATCTGCTGGGTCATGAGGGATCTGGAATAGTGGAAGAGACTGGTCCTGGTGTCACTAAGTTAAAAAAAGGCGATGAGGTAATTTTGACTTGGATTAAAGCTGATGGTCTGCAAGCCTCTGGTGCTAGATATCATTGTGAGGAACAGCAGATAAATTCAGGCGCAGTTACAACATTTAGTAATTATTCTGTTGTTTCAGAGAATAGATTGGTGATCAAGCCTAAGGATATTCCATTTGATATAGCGATTTTGCTAGGGTGTGCACTTCCTACTGGCTGTGGAATGGTTCACAATCAATTAAACATATCTCCAAACTCTAATGTTGCAGTCATTGGCTTAGGGGGCATCGGTTTGTCTGCGATTTTGATGCTGCTTGCCAAAAAAGTTCAGAATATTATTGCAATAGACATATCAAATGAAAAACTTGAGATGGTAAAAAATTGGGGAGTTATCAATGTTTTTCACTCAGATTCAAAGGATTTACATAAAAAGATAATGAATTTAACTGAAGGAGGCTTAGATTTTTGTATCGAATCAGCTGGCCAGATTAATACAATAGAGCTCGGCTTTGCTCTGCTTAAAAAATCGGGAGGGGAATTACTTTTTGCATCACACCCCCCTCAGAACGAGAAGATATCTTTATCGCCTCATGAATTAATTTCTGGAAAACGCATATCGGGATCTTGGGGCGGGGGCACTCAGCCAGATAAAGATTTTCCAGCCCTCTCTAAGATGCTTATGCCTAACAGGGGTCTTTTAAATTCTTTAATTACACAGAGGTATTCTTTAGATCAAATCAACCTCGCTATTGAGGATTTATCTCTTGGACGAGTATTTCGTCCCTTGATTGAGATGGAGCATTAATAGATTATATGTTTATGAGCAAAACTATATTTATATCAGGGAATTTTAATATCTTACATCCTGGGCATTTGCGCTTGATGAGGTTTGCAAGAGAGCTGGGAGATGAGCTAATTGTTGGAGTTTATTCTGATAGTCTAGGTGGAGAATCGGCTCATGTGCCAGAAGAGATGCGCTTAGAAGGCGTTCAATCAAATATATGGGTTACTAAAGCAGTGTTAATAGACAACATCAAAGATGCCATCAACTTAATTAAACCAGATATTATTGTAAAGGGAAAAGAGCATGAGAACCAATACAATATAGAGTCTGATATTGTTAATGAGTATGGAGGAGCACTAATTTTTAGTTCAGGTGAGGTTGTTTTCTCTTCTCTGGATCTTATAAGAAGAGATCTATCAGGGAATCATTTGACCTCTATACAATTCCCAGAAAAATTTGCTGCCAGACATGGTTTTAATAAATCTGATTTAGCTAAGGTCGTAAATAATTTCTCTTCTCTCAAAGTGTGTGTAGTTGGAGATTTAATTGTAGATGAATATATAACTTGTGATCCTCTCGGCCTTTCAAAAGAGGACCCAACAATTGTAGTAACGCCCATTGCTAATGAAAAATTTGTTGGTGGTGCTGGGATTGTAGCTGCTCATGCTGCAGGTTTGGGTGCGGAAGTTAAACTAATTTCTGTAGGAGGAGATGACGATACTCGCTTATTTGCAGAAGAATCATTAAAATCTTTTTCAGTTAATGCAAATATCTTGGTTGATGAGATTAGACCAACTTCTCTAAAGCAAAGATTTAGAGCAGAAGGGAAAACTCTTTTGCGAGTTAGCCATCTGCATCAAGGAAGTATCAGTCAATCTATTCAGGAATTATTTCTTGAGTCAGCTACTGCAGCCATTCGCGAATCTGATATTTTGATATTTTCAGATTTTAATTATGGATGTTTACCTCAGCAACTTGTTGAGCAGCTGGTATCGATTGCAAAAGAAAACAATGTTTATACTGCAGCAGATAGCCAGTCTTCCTCTCAGATTGGAGATATCGCGCGCTACAAAAATATGGATTTTCTATTTCCTACCGAGCATGAGGCCAGGATTAGCTTAAGAAATTATGACGATGGCATTGTAGTTCTTTCAGAGCAACTATCTCAACTCACTAATGCAAAAAATATTATATTAAAACTTGGTTCTGAAGGTGCATTACTTTATCTAGATGATGGTAGTACTGGCAGTAAAACTGATCGCTTGGCTCCAATCAATGTTGCCCCCAAGGATGTTGCAGGTGCAGGCGATTCAATGATGATGTCTACCATGCTTGCGTTTGTTGCTGGTGCAGATGTTTGGCAAGCAGCTTGCATAGGAGGAGTTTCAGCAGCTTTACAGATTAGTCGTGTTGGTAATGTTCCTTTGCAAAAAAAAGAATTGCTTGATTGCATTAAGTAGGCTGTATGGCAAATCGTAGCTACATTTTACTTGTTTCCATTAAAAGATTTATTTCAGTAATACTTTACTTCCCACTAGCTCTAATTTTTAAAATATTTGCAATTCAAGTTCCATACTTTTTTACAGAACGAATTGGACATTTAGTTGTTGACCCGGAATCTTTTTTAAAAGAACAATATTTGCTCAATGGAAGATACCCATTGTCCGTATTGCTCGCACCACCCAATCTGACTGCTAATTCAAAGCTTTTAGAGTATTGGAAAGAATATTTTACTGTTATACAAAATTCATTTGTATGTAGATTACTTTTACCTCTATGCTTTCATCCACTCCTTAGGTTAGATGAAAAATATGCAGCCACTATCAATGCTTCCTCCAGTATATATAAAATCAGTGCAGAATGGGGCAGCCAAGATCCGCTGCTTAGGGTCTCAGATCAAGATTTGGTAGTTGGTTCAGAAACATTGCTGAAAATGGGATTAAATAAAGGTGATTGGTTTGTTTGTATCCACTCTAGAGATGGTGGCTATTCTCCATCAGATGAGCATCTTCATAGCTTTAGAAATACTCCAATAGAAGATTTTTTTCCAGCAATTAAATTTATTACTTCTCAAGGTGGAAAATGTATTCGCATGGGTGACTCAAGCATGAAGACTGTGCCTGCAGATATTGACTTGATTGATTATGCTACTAGCCCATTTAAATCTGAATTGATGGACATATTTTTATGCGGTGAATGTTTATTTTTTTTAGGATCAAATTCTGGTATTTATGAACTATCTTCTTTGCTTGGAAGGCCAGTAGCAACTGTAAATATGGCACCAATGAGTGTTCTTCCTAGAGGCTTGTCTGATCTGAGTATTCCTATGCTTTATGAAGACTCTAAGTCGGCTAAATTGATTTCATTTGCTGAAATTATGGAAACAAATAGATCAAATTATCGTACCTCAGAAGAATTTAGTAACGCCGGAATAACTTTGGTGCGGAATAAGCCTGAAGAAATTCTGGAGCTTGCAATGGAGCAATTTTACAGAACTACAACTTCACATACCTCGGAAGTCTCTGAAGTAATTTTACAAAATAAATATAAAGCCTTATTCAAGGATGGGCACTATGCATGGAGATCACCCTCAAAAATAGGCGAGAAATTTTTAAAGCGTTATTCACAACTGCTATCTTAGCTCTTGAGGCGAATTATCATCTATGAAAAAAGTAAAAATTCTTGTAACTGGCTCAACTGGTTTTGTTGGCCAACAGGTGATCAAAGCATTGAGTCTGCTAGAGGTAGAATTATCCCTAGTGTTAAGAGCCGATAAGTCTACTTTTTATAATAAAAATAAAAATATTACATCAGTTATTGCTTCCAAGAATATTTTTGATGAATCAGATTCTTGGTGGCAAGAAAAATGTTTAGGCATTGATTTATTGATCCATTTGGCTTGGTATGCTGAACCTGGAAAGTACTTAGACTCCCCTGTTAATGAGCAATGTTTCCAAGGCACTATGAAAATGGCAAAGGGTGCTGCTCAAGCTGGTGTCAAGAGGTTTGTAGGCATTGGCACTTGTTTTGAATATCAATTCTCAGACCTACCTTTAGATATCTCTTCTCCACTAGACCCACAGACTCAATATGCAGCAGCAAAAGTAAAAACTTTTCACCATCTCACTAGTTTTTTTAAAGAACATAAAATTGAATTCTTATGGTGTAGATTATTCTATCTTTTTGGTGAGGGGGAGGATGACAGAAGACTTATTCCCTTTCTAAGAAAACAATTAGCTGCAGGAAAAGAAGTAGAGCTAACTAGTGGAGATAAGGTAAAGGATTATTTGAATATTGAAGAAGCAGGCAAAATTATCACCGGTCTTGCTATGAACAAACATACAGGCCCATACAATGTTTGCTCTGGTCAACCTATTACTATTAAAAAAATAGCAGAGGAAATAGCAGATGAGTATGACCGGAGAGATCTCTTGAAGTTTGGAAATCTTCAGCGTGAATCTGTTGATCCATCATATATAGTTGGAGTAAAAACAGACTCAAATTTTTAGATTTGAATTATTGTAAAAAAATGACTCATTATGGAAAAGAAGCAGCTTTGAGGCTAGATAATTTTGCAAATGAGATAAAGATGCTTGAATACTCACTATATGTTGGAATGACAGCCAAAAAAAGGCTTTATAGTCAAAAATAAAAAAGTACAATGTATTACACTGATTTAGCATATCCAATCCTAATGATGCGCAAATCAATGCTTGGACTTTTATGAGGTTTGTATACAGAATATGTCAATAAAAGAATGTTATTTATTTAATATCGACTCTTATGAAGATAGTAGAGGCGGCTTGAGTATCCTAGAGGAAGGCTCCGGAATACCTTTTCAAGTTAAAAGACTTTACTATTTATATGATACAAGCAAGGAACACGTAAGAGGCGTTCATGCTCATAAAAAATTAGAGCAAATTATCATTGCTTTAAGTGGTAAATTTAACATTCTTTTGGATGATGGTCATTCTAAGGAAACATTCCTATTAGATACTCCGGCGAAAGGTCTGTATGTTTGTCCTGGAATTTGGAGAGAGGTGTATCCAATAGAGGATGGTGGAATTTGTGCTGTTCTTGCCTCCAGAAAATATGAGGAAGATGACTACATACACGAGCATCAGGAATTTATTAATTTTATAGGAAAGTAAATGAGTGTTAAATTAGAGCGGCTTAAGCCGACTAGCTGGTTTTTAAAAATAATGTATAAACTAGCAAAATTTACCCCGCTTTCAAATCAGTTGAAGTTCAAGTTATTTCTTAATTTAGAGTGGTTTTTTGATCGGATTGCGCATGAGTATTCCTTCAAAAATTATTCTCCAGATACACATCCAGTAAGAGTCTTTACTAGAAAACACTTGTTAGAGTGGATACAGCCAGAGCATCAAGTGCTTGATTTGGGCTGCGCTTCAGGTGAAATGGCATACTGGGCATCAGAAAAAGCCAAGAAAGTAGTTGGCATTGATTATGACTCAACGCATATTTCCTTTGCTCAAGAAAATTATAAACGAGATAACCTTTCTTTTTATTGTAAAGAGGCTCATGACTATTTAAACACTACAGGTGAAAAATTTGACGTTCTTATTTTAGAAAATATTTTAGAGCATCTAGATAACCCTAGTGATTTTATTAAAACATTTAGTGTTTTTTTTAAATTTATTTATATAGAATTACCTGATTTTGATAAGAATTACCTTAATCATTATCGCAAGGATTTTGATATGCCCTTGATATATACAGATTCAGATCATGTTACTGAATTTGATAGGTTTGATTTAAAAGCAATAATTGAAAGCAATGATTTAACTATCATTCATTCCTTTTATATTCATGGTTTTCAGAAGTTATGGTGTCAAGTAAATCAAAAAAACTTTTCTAATTAACTGTGATTAAAGTACCTTTTCTATCTCTTGATTTGGCATATAAAGAAATTTCACATGAGATCGATGGTGCTATTAATGCAGTTATCCAGTCATCTGGATTTATAGGAGGAAAATTTTTAAAAGAATTTGAACAAAATTTTGCTGAATATACAGAGGCAGATTATTGTGTTGGCGTAGCTAATGGTTTAGATGCAATTCAATTAGCTTTAAAAGCTATGAATATTGGCCATGGAGATGAAGTGTTGGTTCCCTCAAATACCTTCATAGCCACTTGGTTAGCTGTAACTAATACTGGCGCTATACCAGTACCTGTAGAGCCAAATGAGAGTAATTACTCAATTGATGTAACAAAAATTGAATCTGCAATAACCAATAAAACCAAGGCTATTATTCCTGTTCATTTATATGGGCAGCCTGCAGACATGGATTCCATTTTAGAAATCTCCAAAGCATGTAATCTTTATACGATTGAAGATGCTGCTCAAGCCCATGGTTCTGAATATAAAGGCAAAAGAATTGGCTCTCATGGAGATGTTGTTGCATGGAGCTTTTACCCTGGAAAAAATCTTGGCGCATTTGGGGATGGCGGAGCTATAACAACCAACAATCAAAAGATTGCTGATCAGATTCGCACCATTGGCAATTATGGTTCTAAAAAGAAATACATTAACGATCTTATGGGCGTAAATAGCAGATTAGATCCTATTCAGGCTGCTATTTTAGGTGTGAAATTAAAATATCTTAATGAATGGAATCAAAGAAGGCGAAGCATAGCAAAACTATATTTTCAAGAGATTAGAAAAGAAGATTTAATTTTACCAACTGGCATTGAATTAGAAAATTCAGCATGGCATTTATTCCCCATTAGGCATAAAGATCGTGATCGAGTCATGTTAGAATTATCGAAAAAAAATATTGAAACATTAGTTCATTATCCCATGCCTCCTCATCAACAGAAGATCTATAAAAAAGAATTTTCTAAATTTAACTTACCAATTGCCGAAAACCTTTCTAGAGAGCTTATTAGTCTTCCAATTGGACCTCATATGAATCTTACCCAGATTGAGCATGTGATCAAAAACATTAATTTAATCTAATAAACCCTTTTCCCAGTTTATGAAACAACCATTTTTTAGTATCGTTATTCCAACCAAAGATAGACCTATTTTATTGGAAGACTTGCTAGCTAGTATTTTCAATCAAGAATTTCAAAATTATGAGATTATACTTTCAGATAATAGCGATGATAATCTAACCCAAGAAATGCTATTAAAATTTTCAGATGAAAGAATTCAAAATGTTAGAAGACATGGCTTAAATATGGCTGATAATTGGGATCAAGCCATTGAGCTATGTCAGGGTAAATACATGCTTTTATTTTCTGACAAAATGTTGTTGAAGCAGGGCTCGCTTGAATATTTAAAACAAAAAATTGATTTAACTCAGGCTGATTGCATAACATGGACCATCGATGTTTTTTGCGATACTGAGATGGCTTTTTTCCCTAAAGATATAGATGAAGATGAAATGCTCTCAACATATGATTTATTGTCTGATATGAGTAAAGGAAATTATCCTTCGTATATTAGATCTGCCTTTCATTGTTCGTCCTGTGTCTCTGTAAGTATTCTAGAAAAAATACGAGCCGACCATGGGCGAGTTTCTTTTCAACTAAATCCAGACTTTACAATGTCTTTTCATGTCAGTTTATCAATAGAACAAATCTATCGCTTAAGTGAATCATTGACAATATTAAGGCAAAAAGATTTTGAACATGGGTATGGTAATGGACACAGCTTTGCAAGAAAAACAGAAGCTGTGGACGATTTCCTGGCACGCAATAATGCATGGCTTGAAGAGAGAGAAGAAATTAAAGAAGTGCCTATTCACGGGAGCCATTTTATTATAGATATAATGTTAAAAGATTTTTATATGATTCTAGAAATGTATAACATTGATCCTAATCACTATGGTACTTTTGAGGATAGAGTGGCTGGTTACTACTTTAGAGTTTTTAATGAAATTACCCATAGACAGAGCATGCATGTGGACATGAAATATGAATTAAGTTTATGGAAAAAGTTATTTGCCAAGGAAGATAATGATATTAAAATTATAGCTAATCGAGCAATTTCTAAAATATTGATGTATAGACTGAAAGTTAAATTAATTCGCTTTGCAAAAACAATACCTTTATTCTATAACTCTTTTGCAATACTAAGAAACCTTTTTTATTCCAAAAGAGCCCAGACATTTTTTTCGCTTAATGAGTTATTAGAAAAGACTAAAATTTAGCATCTTGATTACTTGCAAAATGATGGTGTAAGGTAAATATCTCACACATATATTTTTTAATGAATTTTATTTTGCTATTAATTAATAATATCTCACCATTTTTATGAATATAGTATTCGTCATAGAAAGCCTCAGTCGCAAAGGCGGAGCTGAGAATGCTTTAATACATCTAGCAATTGAGATGCAATCAAGAAATCAAAATGTACAAATTGTCTATTTATGGGGTCCGAATGATTTCCAAGAAATACTAAATTTATACTGCATCAACGCTCACTGCTTAAAATTACCTCATCGATGGAGTGTCTTGCGAGGCTTTATTGGTATCCATAAGATTCTATCTAATTCAGATGCAAAGATAATAAATGCATTAAATTTTTTCCCAATGCTATATATCGCCCTCTCTAAACTTAGCATTTATGGGAAAAAAAGAGTCGTCACATATCATAATATGGGATATCAGGCGAATCCTGCTCAAGGTCTCTTTCAGCATTTAAAAAAGATAATTGAAATAGTGCTTAATAGATTTTTTATGAATGGCCATATTGGGGTGAGCCAAGCTGTTTCAAACTCTTATCAAAAGCATCTTGGCCTTCAAACATTTCATACAATTCCAAATATTATTTCTGTGACTGGAATAAATAAACTCCTCAATAAAGATTTTACCCTTCCTAGATCAAATGTAGACTATGAGATTATTATGGTTGGTAGGCTGATTCCTGAAAAAGGCTATCAATATATGTTCGAAGCAATTGAGCTATTAAAAAAAGAAAATTTAAGTTTTCAGCTAACAATTTTTGGAGAAGGCCCATTGAGAGATGCTATAGATACAGATATTAGCTCTAGAAACCTTCAGCAAAACGTAAATATTCTTTCTTCAGCCCCACATTCTAAGCTTTTTAGTTTTGTTGCAAGAGCTGATTTATTTGTCATGTCTTCAGTCTCAGAGGGATTTCCGATGGCTCCAGCAGAGGCTATGGTGCTTGGCACACCAGTTGTTGCTACAACTGTTGGAGGCATTCCAGAATTAATAGAAGATGGTGTCTCTGGTATATTAGTTCCTCCTAGGGAGGGTAGAATGCTTTTTGAGGCGATCAAAGATGTTCTTTTGAATGATGAGCTTAAAGTTTCCTTAGCTCAAAGTGCGAAAAAAAGAATTAAAGAAAATTTTGATAACCAGATTATTTACCAAAAGTATGAGAATTATTTTAATAGTTTATTAGAGGATACAGATGAGTAAAATTCTTATGTCGGTAACGATTGATACGGAATGTGATAAATCCTTGGATTGGTCAAATTCAAATCCTATGAGCTTTTCTTCAATAATTCATGGTATTCCAAGCATTCTTCAGCCAATGTTTAAAAAATTTTCTATCAGACCAACATACTTTCTCTCGCCAGAGGTTATAGATAATAATGAATGCGTGGATGTTTTAAATAATATTGCAGATGAATGTGAGCTAGGCACTCACCTTCACGCGGACTATATTAATCCTGAAAGGACATTTATAAATTTTGATGGTAAGGAAACCCATGCTTTTCAAACAGATTTCTCGAATGAAATTGAATTTCAAAAATTACAAAATCTTACTCAAAACTTTGCTAATGCATTTAATTTTTCGCCAAAGGTTTTTAGGGCTGGAAGATATGCTGCTAATAGCAATACTATCAGGTCCCTATCTGAATTAGGGTATAAAGTTGACTCTAGTTTTACACCTCATCTTAAATGGGAAAGCCCAATCGGTAGTTTGATAGATCATCAAGACTCCCCAGAGCAACCATACTTCTGTCATCACAGCAATATATACAAAGAAGGCAGTAGCTCACTTTTAGAAATTCCAGTAACGATTATCAGAGGCACTAGATTCTTTATTATGGAAAAGCATTTATGGTTAAGGCCAAAATTCTCTTCGCTCAAAGAGATTAAAAAGATTATTAAATATATGAAATCTACATATGCTGAAAATGAGTTTATAGTTCTCAATATGATGTTCCATTCTCAGGAAATAATTCCCAATGCAAGCCCGTACACTAAAACAGAAGAAGAGGTGGTCAGCTACATTAGTTTTTTAGAGACTGTTTTTGAGATAGCTAAGGAAGAAAATATTGATTTTTTAACTCTTGAAGAAATTTATGAAGCATTCAGAGCTTCAACTTCAAGACCCTAAGCTTATCTCCAAGTTGAAACTTAAATTTTTAATGAGACTAAAGTATTTTCTCCACTTAGCATCCTTTTATTTTTTTAAATTCGAGTCCTGGCATATTAGCTCAATTGAATCTCGGGAATACTGCTTGGATGCAGTAAGCTACATTAATTCTAAGGTACGATTAGACGACTTGGTTGTTGAAATTGGCTGCGGTCTTGGGGAAACCATTGATAGAATTAATACTAAAAAAAGATATGGCTATGATCTATCCAAGCAGGTAATTTCTGCTGCCAAAATTCATCACATGTTTGGTAACACAGAATTTCAAGTCGGCTCATTTAACTCTGTAGCTGGCCAAAAAATTCAGTATCTTATTGCTTTAAATTTTCTTCATGATTTTGATGATATGACAGTTGCCTCATGGCTAGATAGTATTATAAGCAACAACGAAATCAGTTATTTAATTTTAGACGAGGTGGCTGATCCTGCTTACGAAAACAACCATAATTTCAGTAAAATATTGCCTGAAAATTTTTTATTTCTTGAGAGCATAGGTCGGGAATATAGATATAATCGTAGATTAAAAGTTTTTAAGAATAATGGTGCTTAATTTTATACAACAAAACAGCAGAAAGCCCATGGAATCAAATTATAGATTTACTGTTTTTACTTCTTGTTTTAATAGTGAACCATTTATTAATAGGCTCTATGAGAGCTTGAAAGGACAGTCTTTTTCAAACTTTGAATGGTTAATTGTCGATGATTGCTCTGAAGATTTAACTAGAGAAATATTAAAAAATATAGAGAAAGATGCTCCATTTGACGTTCGTATTTTTCACAATGATTCCAATCAAATGATTGCTTCTTGCTGCAATTTTGCAGTTAATAATGCTCGTGGACAATTTTTTTTATTTCTAGACCATGATGACGAGCTAGTGCCTAATGCGTTAGAGAGATTTGATCAGATATGGCAAAACATAGGGCAAGCTAAAAAAGCTAAGCTCGTAGGCATGATGTCAAATTGTCAGGATCAATTCGGAAATTATGTGCATGATGAATTACCAGAACCACCTCTTATTACTGATTTCTACTCTCTCTATTACAATTTGGGTGTAAGAGGTGAAAAATTCTTTTGCTATCTAACTTCTATTTTAAAAGAATATAATTTTTCAACAGTTGATAGATATGTTCCTGAAAATGTAATGCTTTTCAATATTTCTGATGACTATGATACGTATTTTTTTAATGAGAATTTAAGGATATATCATATAAACCAGGAGAATCACGAGAGTCTAGCAGATAAGCTTGCAGATGGATGGAAGATAGCTTTTCCAAAAGGTATGAGACATGCAAAATTAGAAGATTTGAATCGACGGCCAAGAAAAATGATTTCTCAACCTATATTATTTTTAAAAACTATTATTAATTTTACAAGGTTTAGTCTTCACTCAGATATTTTGTTGAAGAATACCTTTCAAGATATCCATAACCCTATATTAAAAATCTTTGCTTTTTTTCTTTCACCAGTCTCAGTAATTTTATATTTTCGTGATAAGGCGAAGCAGTGAATATACTATTCATAACATATGATGGATTGCTTGAGCCTTTGGGTCAATCTCAAGTTTTAGCTTACCAAGAGAAGCTTGCTGAGCAATTTAATATAGTTTTATTTAGCTATGAAAAACCATCAGATTTAAAGAAAAAAGATTTATTTTTACAAATTCAAGAGAGAATTTCTCAATCATCCATGAAATGGATTTTTCGTAAATATCATAAATCACCAAGCTTAATTTCTACATTTTATGATCTTGCTATTGGTATTATTCATTGCTCTTATCTTGTATGGCGGCATGATATAAAAGTTATTCACGCCAGGAGTTACCCACCAGCATTAATTGCAGTGGCCCTAAAAAAAATATTTGGTATTAAATTTATCTTTGATATGAGAGGCTTTTGGGCTGATGAAAGAGTTGATGGCGAAATATGGAAAAAGGATAGTGCTATTTTTAAAGCAACAAAGAAACTTGAAAAATTATTTCTTTTAAATGCAGATCACATTGTCTCTCTTACACATGCAGCTATTAATGAAATAGAAAAATTTCCATATATAAAATCAGGCACTCTTCCTTTTTCGGTAATTTCTACTTGTGTTGATTTAAATGCTTTCACTCCAAGAGAAAAAAATATACCAGGAGAGAGTTTTATTTTAGGCTATCTTGGAACTGTGGGTACTTGGTATTTATTTGAGGAAACAGTCCGTGCATTCAAAATTTTGTTAACTCAGAAACCTAACTCAAAAATTTTAATAGTTAACAGAGGGGAGCATGAATTTATTTTGCGTACTTTGCAAAGGTTGATGGTGCCGATCGAGTCTATTGAATTAATTTCAGCCAACCATGCTGATGTCCCAGTATTAATTAAAAAAATGCATGCAACTGTATTTTTTCTAAAACCATTTTTTTCAAAACAAGCAGCGGCACCGACAAAGCTTGGAGAATTCTTAGCATCTGGGGTGCCTGCGCTTACAAACAAAGGTGTCGGTGATATGGCAACAATACTGCAAGAAAGCAATTCAGGTATTGCAATTGATAACTTCCAAGAGGCTACAATTCAAAAAGGCATAATCAACTTAATAGCATTAGCTGAGCAGGAAGATATAATTCATAGATGCAGAATGGCAGCAGAGAAAAATTTTGCATTAAGTGATGGCATAGAGAGTTACAAGAATATTTATAATAGTTTACTTGAATAATGAATATGAAAAAAAATCTAGATAGGTCAACAGTTGATAGTTTTGGAGATGAATGGGGCAGGTTTGATCAATCAGAGCTTCCCCTGGCTGAGGCCCAAAGAATATTTGATCAATACTTTAAAATCTTTCCGTTTGAATCGTTGCCGGATAATTCTTCTGGATTTGATTTAGGTTGTGGCTCTGGGAGATGGGCAAAGCTGATATGCGATAGAGTAGGGCACCTGCATTGCATTGATCCATCTGAGGCTATAGAGATTGCAAAATTATCGTTATCAGATAAATCAAATATTACCTTTCATAAAAAATCTGTAGATGAATTCTCATTGCCGAATAATAGTCAGGATTTTGGTTATTCACTTGGCGTATTGCATCATGTGCCAGATACTGGAGCTGCAATCAAGGAATGCTCTGCAATGCTAAAATCAGGCGCTCCTTTTCTTATGTATTTATATTATGCACTTGAAAATCAATCTGCTTTTTATAAGTTTATGTGGAAATGCTCGGATGTATTGCGACAAATTATTTGCAGACTTCCCTCGACCTTAAAGCACTTAGTTACCGACTTAATTGCCATCACACTATATTTCCCTTTAGCTAAAATATCTTTATTGCTGGAGAAGTACAAAATTAATGTTTCAGGCTTTCCTTTAAGTTTTTATAGAAACTGTTCTTTTTATACTATGAGAACAGATTCAAGGGATCGCTTTGGTACCCCGCTAGAGCAAAGATTTGCCCAACAAGAGATTAAAGAATTCATGCAGGATGCTGGATTTAAAGATATTGTTTTTAACAACTGTGAGCCTCGATGGTGTGTGGTTGGCATTAAATCTTAGCGGCTAGGACGTGCCTACAACCTTTAAAAATAAAAAAATTTATGTAATTTGCCCTTTCCCGCAAGGTGAAGCGGCTGGCCAACGCTTAAAGTATGAGCAGTACTTTCAGTCATGGAGAGATAATGGCTATGAAATTCAAGTATCCTCTTTTATGGATGCTGAATTGTGGGGCGTGGTCTACACCGAAGGCAATAACATTAAAAAATTTTTAGGGGTTTTTAAGGGTTACCTAAGAAGATTCGTTGATTTATTTCTTTTTAATAAGTTTGATATTGTTTATGTCTTTATGTGGGGGACTCCCTTTGGCTCATCCCTTTATGAAAGAATGTTACGTTTATTAAGTTATAAGGTGATTTATGATATTGAAGACAATGTCATGATGGAGCAAAGCAGCGCATTAAATCCAATTACACGTTTTCTCCGTGGCTCAGGAAAAACTAAATACTTAATCAAAACAGCAGATCATGTAATTACCAGCTCTCCTTTTTTAAATGATTATGCCCTTGAATTAAATCAAAAAGATCAAGCAACCTTTATTTCCTCCTCTATTGATACTAATAGGTTTATCCCTGTTAATAAATATACAAATGAAAGTATTCCTGTTGTTGGGTGGACAGGTACTTTTAGTTCAAAAGAGTATCTTGATTTATTGGCTCCAGTTTTTCTTGAGTTAGCTAAGAGAATTAAATTTAAACTAAGGGTGATAGGAAATTTTGAATATTCTATTCCTGGCGTTGATCTTGAAGTAATTCAGTGGACTAAAGAAAAAGAAGTTACTGACTTGCAGGGTATTGATATTGGGTTATATCCTTTGCCTCAAAATAAATGGGTTTTGGGTAAAAGCGGCTTAAAAGCATTACAATATATGGCATTTGGATTGCCAACAGTGGCAACAAACGTGGGCACTACTCCCAAAATTATTCAGCATATGGATAATGGAATATTAGTTGAAAAGGAGAATGAGTGGATAGAAGCTTTGGAAATATTAATTCAAAAACCTGAGTTAAGGAAAAAGCTAGGCAATAATGCAAGACAGACAGTGCTTTTGAGCTATTCCACAGACGTAATTGGTGAGTTATATCTAAAGGTTTTGAGTGAGCTAATTGGAGAGATAGAATGAGTGATATGAAAAAGATCTACATTGCAGGCGCTGGAGGAATGCTAGGCGAAGCATTTCATAAAGTCTTTAAGGATAACTATGAATTAAAATGCAGTGACATAGATGTTAATGAGCCTTGGCTAGATTATCTAGACTTTACTAATCGAGATGCATATATAGAGGATGTAACTTCATTTAAACCAGATTATCTCTTCCATCTTGGAGCTTTCACAGATTTAGAATATTGCGAAGAGCATCAGAATGAAACATATATCACAAATACACTGTCTGTCGAGAATGCAGTTTTCATTGCAAATAAATTAGATATTCCGATTTTATATATTTCTACTGCAGGAATATTTGATGGGCGCCAAGATACCTATGATGATTGGGACCTGCCAAATCCACTGGGTCATTACGCAAGAAGCAAGTATGCGGGAGAGCTATTTGTTCAGAATAATGCTTCTCAACATTTAATCTGTAGAGCTGGCTGGATGATGGGTGCTGGACCCACAAAGGATAAGAAATTTGTTCAAAAAGTAATGCAGCAGATCAAGGATGGAAACAAAGAATTATTTATTGTGAATGATAAGCTGGGAACGCCAACCTATACTCATGACTTTGCTCATAATGTAAAATTATTGTTAGAAAAAGAACTGTGGGGCCTATATAACATGGTTTGTGGCGGCACAACCGGTAGATTTGAGGTTGCAGAAGAGCTAGTTAATTTACTAGGGCTTTCTGAGTCAATCAAGCTGACAGCAGTTGATTCAGATCATTTTAAAGAAGAATATTATGCAGAGCGTCCTCCCTCAGAGAGACTATTAGATACAAAGTTAAATTTAAGAGAGGTTAATGTCATGCGTGATTGGAAGATATGCTTGACTGAATATTTAGATAATTACTATAAGGGCTATCTCGATAATTAAAGCTCTCTCTAAATACGCTCTAAATCTAATGCAAAACTCTGAATAACCAATGAAGTACATTCTTGCAGGGTTTACTTTACGTTTTTTAATAGCTATATGGAATGGGTTCTTTGGGCCGAGTTTTGGAGCAGAGGGAGATGCTCTTCTATTTCATGACATAGCTGTTCAGTTTTCTCAATTTGGACTGTTTGATGCAAAATTTAACATTGGTTGGGTTTACTCAATTTTTCTTGGCAGTATTTACTTTTTAACAGTAAATTCTGTCTTTATAGGTAGTTTTCTTTCTTGCCTAGCTTGGCTAATTTCTGCATTAGTGCTAGATAAAATTATTAAATTATTAGGGGTGCAAAAAAAGTATCGTGATTTAGCTTTAATGGGGTATGCATTTTTGCCTTCTTCTATTTTATTTACGAGCGTTACTCTTAGAGAAGTTTATCAATTATTATTTGTTAATCTATTGATCTATTCATCTTTAATGATCCTTATTAAAAAGAACAGAAAATTTTGGTTTTTACTATTACTCTCATCTGTTGGAATGGCGCTTTTGCATTTTGCGTTAGTTCTTTATGGGATATTGGGCGCAATCTTAACCTTTTATTTCACCTCTGTTCGTGGGAATCGGGCATTTTCATTAGAGCTGGTAATTTTTTACATGCCTGCTGGCGCTTTACTAATTTTTCTAGGACTCTCTTTATTCAATCAACTAGTTCCATATGATTTTTCAGATGGCATTGGAGCAGCAGTTCAAGCGTATCAATCCGGTCATAATGAAGCTAGAGCTATGTATGTATATAAACCAGAGATAAATGGTTTATTAGATTTAATTCTCTTTATGCCTGTTAGTTTTTTGCAATACTTAATGGAGCCTCTCCCATGGAGGATCGCAACCCCATTAGATTTAGCGCTCTTTATTGAAAATTGCTTAAGGCTCATTTTAATTTTTTATGCAATTAGTAACTTAGCAAAAGTGTATAGCTTCCTACAGACTCGTTTATTTTTTCTTATCGTAATGTTTTTATCTTTAGAGATGCTTTGGGCAATTGGGACAGTGAACTGGGGTTCCGCAGTGCGCCATCATATTCCAGCATTAGGTATTCTAGTAATAATAGGAATATGCTTTTTAGATAGAAACTTCCATGCTGAGACTAATTCAAGAAAAAAACGTAAAGTGGTAAAATCCTGATGTGTGGATTTGCAGGGTACCTTTCTTCTAGTCCTATTAATTCTATCTCTCAATCGAGATCTATGATCCAAGCCATGACAGATTCTCTCGTTCATCGAGGGCCTAATAGCGAAGGTTTTTGGCAGAATTATCCTGATGGTATAGTGCTTGGCTTTAGAAGACTGGCTATATTAGATACTTCTCCCAAAGGAAACCAGCCGATGTCCTCACCTAATGGCTTATATGTAATAGTTTTTAATGGAGAGATTTATAATCATTTAGATTTAAGGAAAGAAATTCAAATCAACCAACCTAATAAAAAATGGTTTAGCTCCTCAGATACAGAAACTCTTTTGTGTGCTTTTGAGCAGTGGGGCGTTAAACAAACTTTAAAGAGGTCTTTAGGTATGTTTAGTTTTGCTCTCTGGAATACTCAAAATAAAGTTCTTACCTTGGGAAGAGATCGTCTAGGAGAGAAGCCGCTCTATTATGGTTGGCAAGGCAGGGATGATAAGCAAGTTTTTTTATTTGGCTCTGAGCTAAAGCCTTTTCATTGCCATAGCAGTTTTAGTAAAGAGATAGATAGAAACTCCATCAGCTCATTTCTTCGGCACAGTTACATTCCTGCGCCACACTCAATATATAGCGGTATTAATAAATTACTTCCAGGGCATATAGTAGAGGTTTCGGTAGATAATCCTGAGCCCAAAATATATCAATATTGGTCAGCAAGTGCATCTGCAATAGATAATTCAAATACGCTCTTTTTTCCTGATGATGCTTCAGCTACAGATGCATTAGAAAATACTTTAAAGCAATCAGTTTCAATGCAGATTATTGCAGACGTCCCTATTGGAGCTTTTTTATCTGGCGGTATTGACTCTTCTGCAATCGTGTCTCTAATGCAAGAGCAATCTAATCAAAGAATTCAAACTTTTACAATCGGATTTAATCACAAGGAATTTAATGAGGCAGACCATGGCAAAGCTGTAGCTCAACACCTTAATACTGATCATGCAGAGCTTTATATTGATGCACAAGATTTATTAGATGTGGTGCCAAGTCTACCTCTGCTTTACGACGAACCCTTTGGAGATTCTTCACAAATTCCTACATATTTAATTTCAAAGTTTGCAAAAGAATCAGTCACTGTTGCGCTTTCGGGAGATGGTGGAGATGAATTATTTTGTGGATATAATCGGTATCAAATTACCGACAAATACTGGAATAAGCTGCAGGCTATCCCGCCTAGTTTTAGAAAAGTAATGGCAAAAGCAATTTTAAAATTACCTCCAAAACTCATAGAGCAACTATTCAATTTCTTGAATCAAGGACAAGCAACTTATTCAAACTTTGCTGATAAAATTTTAAAAGGAGCTAATGTCCTCTCCAGTAAAGATACCCCATCCCTATACAGAAGATTAATTTCGGCAGAAAAAAATCCAGACTCATTTGTAATTCAAGGCTTCGAGACCAATGAATTTTTAGACTTTAATCTCCATGCTGCATCCAAACTTGATGACTTGTCACTGATGATGCTTTTAGACATGCTAACCTACCTGCCTGATGATATTCTTACTAAAGTAGATAGGGCGGCCATGGGAGTATCCCTAGAAACAAGAGTGCCAATGCTCGATAAGAATGTCGTCGAATTTGCTCAGAATTTATCTTTAGACTATAAATTACGAGACGGCAAATCTAAATGGTTGTTAAGAGAAGTTTTGTATAGGTACGTTCCAAAAGAATTAATTGAACGGCCTAAGTCAGGTTTTGCGATCCCAATAGGAGAATGGTTGAGGGCTGACCTAAGAGAATGGGCTGATGCATTATTAAATGAAAATATACTTATCGATCAAGGATTTTTCCATCCAGAGAAAATAAGGGAGAGGTGGCATCAACACTTATCAGGCACTCATGATTGGCAGCATTTTTTATGGAATGTTCTAATGTTTCAAAGCTGGTATGAAAATTTTCATGAAAACTCCTAAATTACTATTTTTAGTAAATGTTGATTGGTTTTTTATTTCTCATCGTCTGCCAATTGCTATCGAAGCTTTATCAAAAGGTTATGAAGTTCATGTTGCTACGACCGTTACTTCAAAAAGGGCAATGCTTGAAGAATTAGGCTTAATTGTTCATGGTATTGATATCTCAAGGAGTTCTACCAGTATTTATGCAGCATTAAAAAATTTACTTGAGATTATTAGTCTTTTTAGACGCATTAAGCCAAATATTGTTCATTTAGTCACAATTAAACCCATTCTTTTGGGTGGAATTGCGGCTAGGATTGCAAAGGTTGATGGAGTGGTTGCAGCAATCTCAGGCTTAGGCTTTGTTTTCATCGATCAAGGTTATTTTGCTGAATTACGAAGATTGTTTGTGAAGATTATTTATCGCATATCTCTTGGGCATCATAATTTACAAATCATTTGCCAAAACGTTAACGATTTTCAAGTTATTAAAGAAATTACAGATTTACCAGATACTGCATTTTCTCTTATCAACGGTTCTGGAGTTTCCCTCGAGCAGTTTAAATATGTGCCACTAGATGCGCAGCAGATACCAAAAATCATTATGGCCTCAAGGCTTCTTAAAGACAAAGGTGTTAATGAGTTTGTTGCTGCTGCAAAAATTGTAAAAAATAGCAATATTAAAGCAAAATTTATTTTAGTTGGAGAGCCTGATCCTGAGAATCCATCAAGTATTGAAATGGGAGTGATTGATGGTTGGATAGAAAGTGAAACAATAGAATATTGGGGACAAAGAGAGGATATGCATAATGTACTGTCACAAGCAACCATTGTAGTTTTACCCTCATACAGAGAAGGCTTTCCAAAGATTTTAATAGAAGCAGCAGCCTGTGGAAGAGCGGTTATTACAACTGATGTTCCTGGTTGTAGAGATGCGATATATAATAATATTACAGGATTACTAGTTCCTTCAAAAGATATTGAGGCTCTAGCGCAAGCGCTTCAAAGACTGGTTAGTAATTTAAGCCATTGTCATACGATGGGTTTAGAGGGTCGAAAAATGGCCGAAGAAAAATTTGATAGCAATATAATTACTGCTGAGCACTTCTGCATTTATAATCAATTGCTGTCAAACATAAAATGAGCAAGTTAAACTTAGAAAAAGTATCTTACCAATGAAATATCTAATAACCGGTGGAGCTGGATTTATAGGAAGCGCCCTAATTAGGCACTTGATGACCACTTCGAACCACATTATATTAAACCTAGATAGCCTATCATATGCAGGTAATTTAGAATCTCTTGCATCCGTCAGCGAGAGTTCGCGTTATTCTTTTGGGCGAGTAGATATCTGTAACTTTTCTGAATTATCAAAAGCTGTAAATGCATTTGAGCCTGATGTGATTATGCACCTTGCAGCAGAAAGCCACGTAGATCGTTCCATAGATAGCCCAAGCGCTTTCATGCACACCAATATTATCGGCACATACAATTTACTTGAATCAATCAGAAGCTATCTAGCTAAAACTGATGATGATAAGAAATTAAATTTTCGCTTTCATCATATCTCGACCGATGAAGTTTATGGTGATTTAGATGGCTCTGATGATCTCTTTAGGGAGGATACTCCTTATGCACCTAGCTCTCCATACTCTGCATCAAAAGCAAGCTCAGATCATTTAGTGAGGGCATGGGGCAGAACCTATAACATTCCATATATTATTACAAATTGCTCAAATAACTATGGACCTTTCCATTTTCCTGAAAAACTAATACCCCATACTATTTTGAATGCTATTCATGGAAAAGAAATCCCAGTCTATGGCAAGGGAACCCAAATTAGGGACTGGCTATTTGTTGACGACCATGCAGAGGCCCTTGGGATCGCAATATCTGAAGGAATTCCAGGAGAAACATATAATATTGGAGGTTATAATGAGAAGCAAAATATAGAAGTGGTCGAGTCAATTTGTAATATTTTAGATAAATTAGTTCTTCAAAAGCCAAATGACATAAATTCTTTTAAAGACTTAATAACCTTTGTTCCTGATCGTCCCGGACACGATGCAAGGTATGCCATTGACTCGACCAAAATTACTAGAGAGCTAGGATGGATGCCCAAAGAAAATTTTGAATCAGGATTATTAAAAACAATTCATTGGTATCTAGAGAATACTGATTGGTGGAAAAGGGTGTTAAGTGGTGAATATAAACTTGATAGAATGGGTAAATCAAAAAATTGATTATCTTTTCATGAAAATAAAAAAACAATGAGCACTAAAAATTATAAAGGAATTATTCTAGCAGGGGGCTCTGGCTCAAGACTGCATCCAATTACACAAGGAACATCCAAGCAATTGTTGCCAGTGTATGACAAGCCTATGATTTACTATCCTCTTTCTGTGCACATGCTTTCAGGCATCAAAGATATTTTAATTATTTCAACTCCGGTTGATCTCCCTTTTTACGAGCAATTATTAGGTGATGGCTCACAATTTGGTATTTCTATTACCTATGCTGAGCAACCTTCCCCTGATGGTCTAGCTCAAGCATTTGTCATTGGAAAAGGTTTTATAGGTAATGACAATGTTTCTTTGGTTTTAGGAGACAATATTTTTTTTGGACCAAAATTTTCTGATTCTCTTTCAATGGCATCTCTTAGAAACAAGGGTGCAACGATTTTTGGATATTATGTCCCAGACCCCCAGAGGTTTGGAGTAATGGAGCTGAGTGATGCAGGGAATTTACTTTCTTTAGAGGAAAAGCCCATCAAACCAAAATCAAATTTTGCAATAACTGGTCTCTATTTTTATGATAATGATGTCGTTGACATTGCCGCTGACCTCCAACCATCTGCTAGGGGTGAGCTTGAAATTACAGATATTAATTCGATATATCTTAAAAATGATTCTTTAGAAGCTATTATTTTAGGCAGGGGTTTTGCTTGGCTTGATACAGGTACTCCTGATTCTTTGCTAGAGGCTGGCAATTTTGTTCAAATGGTTGAAAAAAGACAAGGTTTAAAAATTGCCTGTTTGGAAGAAATTGCCTTTCAAAAAAAATGGATCTCATCTGATCAATTGGAAAATAGCGCTCTTAATTATGGCAACTCTCAGTATGGAAAATACTTAAGAGATATTTTGATAGAAAATCTATGAAGGTTATTACTACAAGTCTTGAAGGATGCTTGATTATAGAGCCAAAAATTTTTCCTGATCCTAGAGGATTTTTTTTAGAAACCTTTCAAGCGAATAAATACCTAGAGGAAGTTGGTATTTCTGATACGTTTGTTCAAGATAACCACTCTCGCTCTTCAAAAGGAGTTTTGAGAGGACTTCATCTCCAGAATAAAAACCCACAAGGAAAATTAGTAAGAGTTTCTTGCGGCGAAGTATTGGATGTCGCTGTAGATTTAAGAAAGTATTCAGATACCTTTGGTCAAGCCGAGACATTTATTTTATCTGAAAAAAATTTTCGTCAACTATGGATTCCTCCGGGATTTGCTCATGGATTTATGGTTCTATCTGATGTTGCGGATTTTCAATACAAGTGCACACAATATTATGATCATGCAGATGAAATATCTATTTTCTGGAATGATCCAGATCTGAATATTTCCTGGCCAATTAATTTTGAACCCATAGTATCAGAGCGAGATCAAGCAGCTCAATCTTTTCAAGAGTTTTGTAATCAATGATGTTGATGGGTATATAAGTTGAAAAATATTGTAGTTATTGGTGCTGGGTATGTAGGGATGTCCTTGGCAGCACTCCTTGCTCAAAAAAATGCTGTACAAATTTTAGAGATTGATGAAAATAAAGTAGAAAAAATTAATCTCAAAGAATCAACAATTCACGATAAAGATATCAGTGATCTACTTAATACAAAGCAACTAAACCTTTCAGCAACTAGCTCTCCTGGTAACGCCTATGTTGAAAATGCTTTTTTTATTATTGCAACACCTACTAATTTCAATGAGCAAAGAAATTTCTTTGATACTTCTTCTGTGGAGGCAGTTATTGAAGAGATTATTCATCATACCAAGCAAGGATTAATTATTATTAAATCTACTGTACCAATTGGATTTACAGCAAATATCAATAAGAAATTTAATACTAATAGAATTATTTTTTCGCCTGAATTTCTGAGAGAGGGTAATGCTGTTTTTGACAATATGAATCCGTCAAGAATTATTGTTGGTGGAGAGAGTCCTGACATGCAATTATTTCTTGATCTCCTTCTCGAAATTTCTAACAATAAGGACGTTCCCCAGCTATCCATGCAATCCTCTGAAGCAGAGGCAGTAAAAATATTTTCTAATTCTTTTCTGGCGATGCGAGTTGCTTTTTTTAATGAGTTAGATAGTTTTTCAATGCCTCGAAACTTAAATACAAGAAATATTATAGAAGGAGTATCGTTAGATGAAAGGATCGGTTCTTTTTATAACAATCCCTCTTTTGGATATGGGGGTTATTGCCTGCCGAAAGATACCAAGCAGTTATTAGCAAGCTTTGATGAAACTCCACAAGAATTAATAACTGCAATAATTCAATCTAATAAAACAAGAAAGAGTTTTCTAGTGGATCAAATCCTTGCTTTGAAACCATCCTACATTGGGATATATCGATTAATAATGAAGAAGAATTCTAAAAATTTTCGTGAATCCGCTGTAATGGATTTAATCGATGAGCTTCAAAAATCTAAGGTAAAACTGATAATTTATGAGCCTCTGTTAAAGGAGTCTGTTTTTAATGATGCAATGGTTTGCAATAATCTAGAAGAGTTTAAAACTAGTGCTGAAGTAATTATTGCAAATAGGCTTGAAACCTGCCTCCTAGATGTTGAAGAAAAAGTTTTTACCAGAGATATTTTTGGAAACAATTAGTTATTTTATATTTACCTCAATAAAACTGAATTTAAAGGCTCTGGATCAATGGTATTTAAATACTCGATCAGAAATTTCATATATAATTAGATGTCAAATTTTTAATGGAGTTCCATATGCAAAAGCAAAATAAATTATCTACATATGCTGTATTATTTTCATTATTAGTTTTACCATTTGAATCGATAGCCCAGGCATCAAACCCGTTAACTTCAGAATTTCTTGAGGGCCTTCCTCCCTCAGTTCGTGAAGAATTATCATTAAATAATGCTGTAAAAAAAGAAGAAGATTTAGAAAAGTTATTTCGTGCAGACACAGAGTTTGATAAAACTAAAGATGTTCTTGAAAAAATTAGATATGAGCTCAAATCCATAGAAAAGAGGCTGTCTCAATCTTCTGGCGCTAGCTCTGATGGTTCCCTTCAAAGATTCGGAGATACTTTCTTTAGCACCATCCAATCTTCATTTATGCCGGTAAATATTCCTAGTGCAGCAGGAAAATATATTGTAGATGTTGGGGATACATTGCGAGTCATGCTTACAGGCAATACTAAAAGTGTTAGTGCTGCTAATGAGCAACAAATGGTTCAGCGAGACGGAACAATTAACTTACCAGGCATAGGCAAACTTAGGGTTGCTGGACTGACTTTAGCTGAGGTAGAAGGATCTGTCGCTAAGTTTTTAGAGATGACATCTCCTGGGGTTAGTAGCTTTATATCTTTGTCGAAGGTACGCGATGTTCAGATCATAATGCTAGGAGGCGTATTGAGCCCTGGTATCTTTACACTTAGTGGAGGCTCAAATATCTTGACTGCACTAAATGCAGCTGGAGGCATTTCAGAAAAAGGCTCATATAGAAAAATTGAACACAAAAGAAATGGAGAAATAATTCAAATTCTTGATTTATATGATGTTTTTATCGATGGGAATATTAATTTTGTAAGTTCGCTGAGAGCTGGAGATGCAATACTAGTCCATCCTATAGCAAATAGCATACCTGTTTCTGGCGGCGTTAATAATGAAGCCATATTTGAAGCATTACCTGGAGAAACGGCTGCAGACTTAATCAAATATGCAGGAGGGTTCTCTGCTGCATTCCAAGGACACAATCAAATTTTTGTTAAAAGAAGTGACCTATCTTCTCAGAGCATTATTGACGTCTCTTCGAGAGAACTAGAAACATTTAACCTAAGGCCGAGAGATATTGTTTTGGTCCCTTCCTATGCAAATATTTTAGAGCCAGCCAGAGAAGTTATGATTGTAGGTCTAGTGAATAGACCTGGTAAGTATTATATAAATAACAATGAAAGGCTTAGCAGCTTAATTACAAGGGCTGGTGGATACAAAGAAAATGCATATGAATTTGGTGCAGCTCTCTTTAGAAAAAGTGCTACAGAAACTGAGCAGCAGTTTGCCCAATTGAGCTACTTCGACACTATTAACTTTATTATTTCAAATATTGCTCAGCCTGGCATGTCTTCCTCGCCAGCTATTCTTAATTTGCTCACTGAAGAACTTCGATCAAGGGAGAGCACTGGAAGGATTGTTACAGAGTTTGATTTAAAAAAATTGAATGCTAGCCCTTCTCTTGATATGACATTGGCTCATCAAGATAGAATTATTATTCCTCCAATGCAGAAAGTTGTTTACTTATTTGGAGATTTTAAGAAACCAACTAATTTAGCCTTTAATCCAAATAGCAGCATTAAAGATTACATAGAAATGGCTGGCGGCTTAAACGAATCTGCTCGAGACGAGCTAATTGTGATTGATCCCTCGGGAGTATCTAGTGTCTATAGAGATAAGTTATTTTTTAGCAACAAAGTTGAGCTATACCCAGGTTCAATTGTTTATGCTTCAAGGGACATTGGTAAAATTGATCCTGTGAGATATGTTGCTAGTGTTTCTCCTATCCTGAGTAGCCTAGCTCTCTCTTTAGCCTCATTAAATAGCATACAAGACTAGCTATAAGAGTTTCTTATTCTTAGAAAATTTTTTAAGGTAAGAGAAGTGTTAGAAACCTTATGAGAAATAAAAATTTTTGCTCCTTCTGCTTATTACTTTTTCTCTGCGTCCCTCTGTATTCTTCAATAGACGACTACATCTATCCTTATAAATCTTATAGTTATTCTGAGTATGGGACTCTTGGTTTAATCCGAATGCCCTCAGCCCGGTTTAATGAGGCTGGAACACTAGGTTTCGTTTGGTCAAGTAATGATCCTTACACTCGAGGAAGTATTGCGGCTTATCCATTTGATTGGTTAGAGGCCTCATATCAGTATACTGATGTTAATAATGCTCTATATAGTGATGTTGAGAGCTTTAGCGGCAAGCAAACCTATAAAGATAAGGGCTTTGATGTAAAATTCCGCTTACTATCTGAAAATGGTATTTTGCCAGCTGTTGCCCTAGGGATAAGAGATATTGCTGGGACAGGAACATTTGCTGCTGAGTATTTAGTTGCCTCTAAAAGAATAGATTTCCCTATTTATTTCAAGGGTTTTAAATATCTTACCGCTGCAGATTTCACTATCGGTTTAGGATGGGGAGACCTATCTTATAATAAATTCAGCAACCCATTAACAGAATTGGATGCTAGTTTTGAAGAGAGAACGCTTATTCAAAATACACAAGGTGGAGAGTTTAGCCCAGGAAGATATTTTAGCGGCCCTATAGGTGTATTTGCAGGAGTGGAGATTCCTTTACCTAACCTTCGTGGATTACGGCTCAAACTTGAATATGATGCAACTGATTATGAAGAGGAAGGATTTCCCTTTGGAAGAAAATCATTTGCTTTTGCATTTGAGCCAGTTAGGCAAAGTCAGTCTAGGTTGAATGTTGGTCTTACTTTACCTTTAAATGATTATGTTCAAGTTTATGGTGCCCTCACTAAAGGTAATACCATTAGCTTTGGTTTTTCATTGCAAGCTAACATGGGCCCGAAAGATCCTATTGTAAAGAAAAAAGATCCTTATAAGCCATCCAAAAATGCTGAAATTTACAAAGAATTAAGTGATGGCAATGATGATTACTTTATGATTGTGGCAATGAATGTGCTGAATGAAAATAATATATATCTTCAAAAAGCTAATAGAGATGGAGATGAATTTAAGGTCTTATATGCCCAAAATAAATATGCCAGTCATTCCCTTGCTGCTGGAAGGGCTGCTAGGGCTTTAGATGAGATAAGTCCTGACTATATTAAACAATTTACCCTACAAAATATCAATGCTGGCATGATTCTTCACAGCATTGAGGTTGATAGAGAGTCATTCAGTAAATATAAGGATGATAAAATTTATAATCTAGCGGTTAAAGATATCAAGATAACTTCTGAGGTACTAAAGGAAGAAAACTATTCTTTTAGACCTTCAAATGAATATCCTGCTTTATTTTGGAGCCTAGAGCCTGATCTTAGGTCTCAGATTGGTGGCCCGGATGGCTTCTACTTCGGAGATTTAAGAATTGCACTTAAGAGTGAGATTCAGCTTAGAAGAAACTTTAGCGTAATTTCATTTGCTTCTGCAGGTATTTACAATAATATGCAAGAGCTGAAGCTAGCTTCAGATAGTATAATTCCTCATGTCAGAACTGATATTGTCAGGTATTTGAAGGCTACAAAAGATTTTGGTCTGAAAAGAATGCAGTTTAACTATTTCCATAAGCCATCACCAAATATATATAGCAAGATCTCATTTGGCTTGCTTGAAGAAATGTTTGGAGGGATTGGAGGTGAGATTCTCTTCCGGCCAATGAATCAATCTTTCGCTATTGGGGCTGAAGTATGGTCTTTAAAGCAAAGGTCTTATGATCAGAAATTCAAATTTCTGGACTATCAAACTGAATCTGGCCATATTAATTTTTACTATAAAGAGCCTTTTTCTAACGTAACAATAGCACTCAAGGGTGGTAAGTTCCTTGCAGGAGACTCAGGGATTAATTTTGATTTTTCCCGCAGATATAAGAGTGGCCTTAGAATTGGCGGATTTTTTTCTTTAACAGATATCAGCAAGCGAGAGTTTGGTGAGGGAAGTTTTGATAAAGGCTTTTACTTCACCATACCAATGCAAGCATTCTTTACTAACTATGCACGAAATCAAGCGGCTTGGGGTCTTAAGCCTTTAACAAGAGATGGGGCTGCTATGGTGCAGCACTCTCACCATTTATGGGGCATGACTGAGCCAGGTCAAACATACGCTTTGAAAAGAGATTGGGATGATCTGTATGACTAGAATACCTATAGTGCTGTTGTTTCTTAGCTCTTGCTCAGCTATTTCTTACGGAGAACTTCCTGGCATCATTAAAGAGTCTGTATTTGGGGTTGATTTTGAAGTTACAAATAAATTCTATGATTCTCAGCCTTACTCTTTTGCAAAAATAAAAGTGGGTCGATCCATCGTTGCTATAACGGTCTTAGCTAAAGTTCAGAATGGCACATATACTTGGCTTTCACAGGATGGTGAGAGAATTTATACAAGGGATGGAAAAATAATTGAAACTGAGGGCTTGGCTCATGATATCAAGATATTAGATTCAAATAATTTAAAGCCCATCTCTTTCGCTGAATTTACGACTAATACTGTGAAGTTTCAAGAAATCTTATTGCAGCTTGATAAGCCTCATGCGATTGTTAATCATTCATTATCCTTTTCTGAATTAGGATTAGATGATTCTTATTTTGATACCATGCTTTATAAAGAAGCCTTTGATTCAGGCAAGCTTGTTTGGAAAAATGATAACTTGTATTGGGTAGACACCAAAGGGAGAGTAATTAAAACTGAACAACATATTCATCCTATGATGCCTAAAATTACTATGGAATTTTATTATAAATAGTAAATAGTAGTTTTTAGGCAAAAAAAACCCCGAATTAATCGGGGTTTTAAATTTTAAGATAAATATACTAGCTGCCTTCTGCTGTTCTTGTGGCAGTAGTTCCTGTAGCTCTTTCTTCGTATATAGTATCCGGAAGAGTAATTGAAGCTGAAGCTGGCGGCAAGTCATACGTGTACTCTTCTTCAGAAGCTGCAACTCCTGGTGTTAGTACCTCTTCATTGTATAGCTCTACCTCAGCTTCAATGTAAAGGATGTCGTCACCATCTGCATCATCGTCACCAGAATCGATGTAGTATGTACCAGTTTCTAAATCACCATCACCAAGGTCGTATACTTGGCCTTCAGTTCCATAGAGACTGTATCTGTAATCAGTAAGCACACCACCAGCAGTAGTTGTTGCAGATGCTGTAGCAGTAGAAGTGACGATTCCTGTAACAGTTGGTGTTGCTGCTACTTCTCTAGTTGCTGTAGCTGTGCCTCCAGCTTTAGTTCCAACAGCATTAGTAAATGTAGCTACCCCAACACTGATATTAGTTGAAGTTGAATATTCTTCAATTACTGTAGGTGCAGGAGTCGGTGCAGGTGCAGGTGTTGGTGCAGGTGTTGGTGCAGGTGTTGGTGCAGGTGTTGGTGCAGGTGTTGGTGCAGGTGTTGGTGCAGGTGTTGGT
>Ga0114998_10000136_pt1 | contig 44888 bp, 44 predicted proteins | sample ArcticOcean_MG_C_5_FD_87044 | JGI IMG/M metagenome (GOLD analysis project Ga0114998, IMG submission 87044) | Marine microbial communities from western Arctic Ocean - ArcticOcean_MG_CB4_138 | ecosystem: Environmental > Aquatic > Marine > Oceanic | place: Arctic Ocean: Canada Basin | collected... | reverse complement strand
TTCAGTTATACCTCTCTCTGTTCCAGCTATTTTACACGTATAACCATTAAGAAAGTGATACATTGATTGCTCTATAGATAACTTTGAAACAGGTGGTAAAACTCCAAATGCGTCACATGTAAGAAATATTATATTATAAGGATGTCCAGAAGTTTGGGGTTTATGCCAATTTGATATATGGTCTATTGGGTAACTCACCCTCCCGTTTTGAGTTTTTTCAGTATTACTATAATCTGGTATCAGATTAGAAGTATAGGAAACATTTTCAAGAAGAGCATTGGTTTTAATAGCTTTGTAAATTTCAGGTTCAGTCTCCTCGGTTAAATCAATTGTTTTTGCATAACACCCCCCCTCAAGGTTAAAAATGCCAGAATCGTCCCACCCATGCTCGTCATCCCCAATCAAACATCGTTCGGAGTCGACCGAAAGAGTTGTTTTACCTGTGCCACTTAAACCAAAAAATAATGCGGTGTCGCCGTTTTTTCCTACATTAGCGGAACAATGCATGGATAAAATATTTTCAAGAGTTAGCCAATAATTCATTAAACTAAAAATACCTTTTTTATTTTCTCCGCCATACCAAGTTCCCAAGATAATAGCAAGTTTTTCTTCTATATTAAACGCGATTGCTACTTCTGAATTTAAACCATCTTTTTCCCAATTTTTATTTGTTTCCGAACAGGCGTTTATAATGGTAAAGTCGGGTGTAAAATTAGTTAATTCTTCATCCGTTTCAGGTTTAATAAACATATTAGATACAAAATGTTGTTGCCAGGCGAGTTCATGAATAAATCTAACATTTTTTCTACTTTCTAAACTTGCTCCGCAATAACCATCAAAAACATAGCATTTATCTAAAGTATTAAAATGATTTATAGCAGTTTTATTTAAACCATTAAATACACTTGATGGAATTGGACGGTTTGTCTCTCCCCACCAAATATTCTTATCTGATTCAGAAGCAATATTTTTAACTATCCATTTATCTTGAGGGGAGCGACCAGTAAATTTTCCCGTATCAACAAGAAATGTTTCGCCATATTTACATTGTAAAACCTCGCCTTCCTTATTTTGTTTTTCATGATCAAATAATTCGCTATACGATAAATTATGAAATACCTTTTTGGGCGAATGTATGCCATATGTATTTATCCCGGTATCACTGCAAGTGCTGACAATATTTCGGGCATTATGTATTTTACTAATTAATGGTTTATAAAACAATCTTATTAGCATTTATATTATAGTCGTATTTTATTTCTTAAGAACTATTAATATAAGCGCAATAAGTTATAAAATTTAAGTCTTAAATTATGCGTATCAAAAATATTAAAACTGGATTTATTATATCTAGATATGAAATATACTTAATTTAAAGAGAATTATATTAAATATATTAAATATGAATACTGATAATGTTATTAACCCATATGAACTTCTTGGAATAGACCCGTATAATCCTGATATTAAAGTATTAAAAAAAAATTATTATCGTTTGGTTTTACGATATCATCCCGATAAAGGTGGGTCTGAAAAAAAAATGAGGATTATACAAAACGCGTATAATTATATTAAATTGCAATTTCAAAATTGTCAAAATCAAAAAAGTTGCGATCAATTAGAAAATGAATTCTTTTTATTTTGTAAACAACAAGAAGAGCAAGTACCCAAATTCAATATTAATCAACGCGATGATGAACATACAAAACGAAAAAATTTTAATGCCGAATTTGAAAAACAAAAGAAATTAAATCGCGGTAATTTTGATAGCGGATATGGTACATTAATGACATCCTCCGAGTATGCAAAAGGCAAACTGGCTTACAATAAAGATAATATTCACCTGAAAGGAAAACATATTTTTAAAAATATTGACAATACAGCATTGAGTATTTATAAGGAACCTGAATCATTCTTACAGTCATATGGAAATCACGAACGTTTTGATGTTAATAAAGTAAATGATTTTTCTTATTCTACTGCTGAATTAAGTATGTCTGATTACCATAAAGCCTTCAAAATAATTGGTGAAAAAAACGTACAAAAAGTTAAAATAAAAAAACGTACATATAAAAATTACCTGAAACAGCGAGAAGTTGACAAAAAAACATATAAGGTTTCGACTGAACGTCCTGGTAAAATTAATATTTCCAAATCCAAATCCAAATCCAAATCCACGTATGTTTTCAAAGAGTGTGAGTATGCGGTAAATGCAGATGATTCTTCAGAAGAAACAACATCTGAGGAGTCGTCAGACGAGTCATATGAATTGGATTAAAATTATTTAAAGAATATTATGTTGTATATATTTATAGAATGCAAATTTTCGTGAAAACATTAACAGGTAAAACAATTACGCTTGACGTAGAACCCAGTGATACTATTGATAATATAAAACAGAAAATTCAAGATAAGGAGGGAATTCCCCCTGATCAACAACGATTAATTTTCGCAGGAAAACAATTAGAAGACGGGCGTACTTTAGCGGACTATAATATTCAAAAAGAATCAACTCTTCATTTAGTATTAAGACTTCGTTAACACGGTTTACAAATCGTTTCATTATTCCCCAATTGTCTAATAGAATTATAAATTTTGTTAATATTTTCTAAAATAAAACGTCTACGTTGATATAGTGTTTTTAAATTCGCTTTTAATTTATTATTTGGAGCAGGTTGATTGGGCAGTTTAAAACCTGGTATATTCGCCATAAAAGGGGGGACGGTTATTTTAGAACCGTTTATACGAGTTTCAATATTTGTTATTTGGGATTGAATATTACTATTCATTTGAATAAACTCATTTAATTTATTTTCAAGTAACTTTTTATTTTTCCCAGTTTTACATTTACACGTCTTACTATCAGCGAATAATATTTTTCTCCCTGATGTAATAATCGCTTCGATATTTTTATTTAGTTTGTTAACTAAATAAGGATCTATCGTCCTATTTGATATATATTTAGGATGTGATATAAAAGTATATGCTTTTATTATTAAATTATGAATTTTAGCAGCGCCATCTATATCGGTGATAGTATCGACACATTTCGATAAATATCTATAGTCCTGTTTTTGTTGTAAAAGTTCACATGCAACATTAATAGTATCAGTTACCGTTCTTCTGAATGAACTCTTATCATTTCGATAATTGACATTTTTTAAACCATATGAATCTGTTAAATTCTCTTTGGCATTGTATGAACCCATGTTTAAACCATTAATCAATATACTATATAATTCTTTATTGTCAAAAAATTTTGTCGGAACTGTATCCTCTTCTTCTTTAGTAGTGATACCTAATTTTGATTTTTGTATATCCTTCATTAATATTTGTTGCTCAGTCGTTAACGTTTTAATTTCAGTATTCAATCTTTGTTGATTTTTTAGGGCTTCATTTTTTTGATTACCATATGCTATTTCTGATTGTACAAGTTGTTTTTTTAATTTTGTTGCGGCAATTGGGTCTTCTATATAACCAGTGGAGATAGCGAACCCCTCTGATGTAAGTCGTCTATAAACAAAAACCAATATTATAATAAAGAAAACCAAAAGTAATATAGAAATATATAACATCCTTATATAATAAAAATATAAAAAAAACAAGTTATTATAATATACATATCATGTATAATGTATTATCTTCTACCGATAAAGATTTTATGAATAAACTAATTACAAACCCATCTGGTGAATATGTTTTTAATGAGGATATAAACACTTTAATTTTGAGCAATACGGATAACAATTATAACAATAAAACGACACTTTATAAAAATATTCAATTATTATTAGATAAATTTAATTTAATTTATAAAAAAAATATTATGTCTTTGTCGGATACATATATTTGCAGAAGAATAGCAGATTTTATTTTAGGTAAGTTTACTTTTTCACGCAGCATTATTGATTTCCCGAGTAATCTTTTTAACAACGATTTTATAGATTTTTTAATACAAGAAAAATTATTTTTTACAGAATATCAACATGGAACCACACTAAATACCTTGTTTAATATTATTCTCGGTTTACCTGATAATTATTTTAATATAGAGTATAATCCTGCTCACAAAGATTATTATATAAGTCACGCCATAAAGTTAAAACAGTTTTTAAATTATCAATTAATGACATACATAATTTTAAATAAATATGAGTTATCTCTAACACTTAATTTTTTAACCTTAATGTCAGAATCGTTTAATAATGTTAATCCCGATGATGAATTATATAAAATAGTATTTGAAATATATGAGGAATTTTATAATGGATTGTCTAATATGATTTCAATAAATGTGGAATCTTTAGAATTTTACAACATAATTTACACCAATAAACCAAACGAAGATATCACCGCGGCAATTATTGAATATAAAAATTTCCTATATGAATTAAGTAAACTAAATATTTTAAGAAAAAATTTATTTAATAATGTCACTAATTTTAATATAAATAATTTTAAGGAAAATGATATTCATACTATAACTCATTTATCCAACCCCGAAACCTATATTGGAACCGATTATGATAATTTTAAAAAAATATTTACTCCAGTACTATTAAATGTATTGAAATCAACAAAAACTAATATACACCAAAAAACATTGGTCGTTCTTTCTATTAACGCCAACTCTGTAAATTTTATCTGCGAATATATAAAACTTTTTATTAATATAGAAAAATATAATGCTGCAAGTGGATATCGTTTTAAAATAAAAATTAGAACTAAAATAATCAATATGATACACACCTTTTTAATTAATAATCCTTCAGAATTATTAGAACAATATATAGATAATACTTTTGTAACCCTCTATACAAGTCATATCAATAATATTAATACTATAATTGATGAGTTAATTAAAGAAATACAACAAAATCCATTTGGAAATAGCAAAATGATATTAATGAAATATCTTATTTATCTAGACCATAGTGTACATTTTAATAAATTTTTTTATAAACTATTTGAAACTGATAAACAGTCCATATATTATTTTAAGATAATAGAGCAATATTATACCCTTTTTAAATCATTAATTACAAATAAGTTATATACTCAACTAAGTATATTGCAAGAGGACAATTTTTTAAGATTAGTAGAATTAGGAAGTTGGGGAATTGTCGATTCTATTTTCAGTCACTTATATAATAATTTAACTATAATGACACAAAATGATATTTTTATCGATACTTGGGCGAATAATAAATTTTTTTATAATAAAGATATTATTGATAAAACTTGCAAAGAATATGGTAGTTTTAATATAAAAGACGGATACTCGATTACGGACCTATTAACACATTTATCTGAAAATATTGAAACTAAAATTCAACTTATTAGTGATAGTGCCGATAAATATGATACTGAGATACCTGACAAATTTAAAGATCCTATAATGTTAATACCAATAAAACAACCTATAGAAATACCTTCAGTTAAAACTATTTTAGATAAATATACTATTTATAATCATTTAATTTTTAACGAAACTAATCCGTTTACTAATGAAGGTTTAACTGTCAATGATTTAGAATTATATAATAATAATTCGGACGTTAAAGAGCGGATCACCGTATTTTTAAGAAATTTTAATGAGTGGAAGACTTTGCATAAAATCTAGATTAAAAATTTTTATTAAAATGATATTATATTATAATAATGTCGTCTAATATATTTTTTACGGATAAAAATTATAACAATATTTGTAAACAAATTAATCAAAGTGTCCAATTTACATTTGGAATGTCGATAAATAATAACAAAAAATACCAGAAAAAGATATTAGATTTAATGAAATTAGTTTATTCTCATCGATTACAGTTTAATATACCTTTAGGAGTACCTGAATATGAACAATCTCAAATATTATCTAATAAAACAATTAGATATTTTATGGTATATTTTGAAAAAAATTTAAATACGACACATCCTCATTCAGAAGAAACGTATTTAAATCAACCCGAAATGAATAATTTGTATAGTTCAGATTATCAAACGTCCCATACTGATGTTATTGGAAATCATAACAATTTTATGAAAATAGATTTAGGCGAACAACCTACTCCAATAACAAATGAATATATTACTAGCAATGGGTTAAATATAGAGAACGAAGGAGCGCAAGAAGAACTTGCCATTGTTGATGAGTCTGTAAATGACCAAAAAGAATTTAATAATAAAGATATGACTGTATTTGAAAAAGAGGTAGGGCAGTTATTTTATGCTTTAAAGGATTCTGCTAATTTAAAGGTAAATAAATATAATTTAGTTGTTGATACGGCTGATTGTTGGACTGTAGGAGGGGATAACACTCCCTTTGATATAAATGTTAAATTTGGAAACCCTCCATCATCTACAAAAATAAGTAATAATTTATATATTACTAAACAATTTAAAAATATTTATTCATTAAAAATAAACAGAGTGGTTATTCCTTCAAAAATGTTAAGTGATTATAAATACGCATTTTTATATCTATGTATTAAAGAATATGAATCTAATGTAATAACCACGGGAAATATTAAAAATATTTTTGCTAAAATGTATTTAAATAGAAATACACGCGCTGAAATTGGCGAATTTCATACTTGTGATGGTTTTATGCATCTTGTAAACACTGAGGGAGATGTAAAAAAATTTAAGGCACCGTTAATGTCTCTATCAAAACTCTCTATTTATTTAGTAGACCCAACAGGAACTTATTTAACTTCTGTGACATCAAACGCATATACACCGTATAACTATGTTCAATATATGTTTGAATTATCGACTATCGAAAATTATATCCCCCATATAAATTCCTTCCCATTTAATACATAAAACTAGTTTTTAATTTATAGAGTAAATTATTTTTAATTTAAAAAATAATTTAGTATAATAATAATAATGGAATCCATATATTTTTCAAAAGAAAATTTCAAGAGAATTTATAAAATTTTATATGCAAATTTTAAAAAAAATTATCATTTTTCCATAAAGCATCGACCTAAATATAAGCAAAAAATCATAGATATTATGAAATTTGTATATTCCAATAGAGACAGTTATAATATACCTGATAATTTAAGTGATGAAAATAAAAGTGTTTATTTGACTCAAAAACTTATAAACATTGTAATTTTTTACGAATCACAAAATCATTCACCAGTAGAAGACATCGATAATTCTTCATCAAGTCTTCCAACTAATCAATTAACATCCCTTCGCCCAAAAATGTCAAATAAGAATACAAATGGTACTATCGAAAATAATTTAAATGCTTTATTGGAGTCTAGAAAATCGAATACTCCTAAAATGCCTGAAATAGATTTTACACTTGGTAATTCAGAATTTAACAATGTAAGTATTCAAGATAAATATTCCGAAATAACAAAGCAACGCGAAACAGATTATGATAATTTTTCAGGACCATTACAAGGTGAACCCGAAATGAAAACAGGCGGGAAAAATGTATTTGAACATATGAATATGACCCCCGATAATGTTGATTTAGATGATGTTTTAGGGGATTATCAATTATTGGATAATGCAGAAGAAAATTCCGTTCCAGTATTACAATCGCATTATTTAAGCGACGAAAATACTAATATTGTAGAACCATTGTCATCTGGGATGGTGGCGACCAATATTGATGATATAGGTACTAATATTATAAAAACCCCAAAAAAGGAGGCTAATCAATTAAGTTATATTAAATTTCAAACCGTTATTATTGATTGTCTTACTAAAGACAGTTCAGGTTCAAGAGTTATTGAGTTTAAAGATACAACCTCTGCTAATGAGTTGGGCGCCGCACGAGTCCATACAAATGGCGGAGCATTAATACGTGATGGTTGGTCTAATGTAGAATCAGTCGAGATAAAAAGAGTTATTATTAAAGAATCCGATGCGGTTGTCGGTGGTTTAAAGCGTCCTTTTTTATTAGTCACCTCGGATACTCTCCCTAGTAATATTACAGCGTCGGAACAATTACCAGGAAATGTAATGGCCTTTTTATATCATGATAGCGACTCTTCGAGTGAGTGCCAACATTATATTAATAAAGACAAACATATTCAAATATTTGAAAAATCAACCGAAGCATTTATGAATAGAATTTCCCTTGATATTGAGACGGAAAACGGTATTTGGGACTCTAACCATCAATCATTTAATGATAAGTGCAAATTGATAATAACTCTGGGAATAAGAGTGGCTAATAAATTTGATAATTAAAATTGTACGGAAGAAATAATTATAAAAAAATGCCCCATAAACGTTTCACGCCAAAAACTAAAGATTTTTATAAAATTAAAATTTTAAGCAATATAGAATTTAATGGTGAATGTTGCCCAGTAGCAGAATTAGAGGGTTACTCTCGTAAAGAATTAAAAATAATAGCATCTAGGATTAAACCCGATTATAATAATATTGATAAGAGAGATCTATACTTATACAAATGTTTATATTAAAAAATAATTATAATATTTTTTTATATAACTATAATATAATGTTGCAAAAAATCAAAAATAGCGCTGCCGTTAAATTTGTATCAAAGAACTCCAGAATTATAATATGTGTGATCGCCGCCGCCGTAATTGCATTGGCCTTAATCGGATACTTTAGAAATTATAGACGTGAAAATTTTAACACAAACGGTGATAAACCAACTATGTACATGTTTTCAGTCGATTGGTGCCCCCACTGCAAAGCTGCTAAACCCAAGTTTAAGCAGGCTGCAAAAAGCAAGGGATGTGAAGTTAATGACAATGACGACATTATTGTATCCAAAGATTCTGATGTAAATTTTAAAATTATTAATGGTGAAGACGACGCTAATAAAACTTTAATAGCAGGTTTTAACATTGAGGGATATCCTACATTTGCTCTCGTTAACGGCGCCACGGAATATTATGATGGCGAACGTACATCAGGGGGAATCGAGTCGTGGCTTACTGAAAAGGGTTTGTAATAATAATATTTCTATATAGTATATGTATAATAAAATACGTAATCCCAAAACACAAAGAATGGTATCTATACATGGTAAATTAGGTAAACAAATATTACAGAATTATATTTCTTTTTTATTAGGGGGATCTTTAAAAAAACAGACGGGTGGGGCTGCGTCTGACCGAGTAACTGCTTTCGTAACTGCTGAGTGGTGTGGACCTTGTAAGAATTTTAAGGCAGGAGGTGATAATTGGTATAAGCTTACTGGAAATGATAAAATGGAAGGAGATGCTCCGGCGGCAGAGGTTATTAAAAATCTCAGAGATAGTGGCGAAAAGGTTTATTGGTTTGAGCATAACGGAACGGATACACTACCGTATGATACCTATACAAAAAGTAATCTTACCGACCAGACAATGATTACTAATATAAAAAAGGCTATACAAGGATATCCTACTATAATGTCAATTGTAAAAGGAGGGGATATAACATATTTCGAAGGAAAAAGGTCTATAAAAGAAGTATCCAAATGGGTACAACAACGTTAGTAATAACGTGTTAAAGGATTTTTCTAAAAATAAATTATTTATTTTTATAACAATACTAATATTTATAATTGCGCATCACCTGAATGAAGTTTGTATACAGGTCCATCGAAATTTTCGGTATCATTTTTGTAATTGCTGCATTGTGCTACGGGTGGTCCGGGTTGTGAGAATCTTTCATTTACGAAAAATTCATTTACATCGGATAAAATTTTTGTTTGTTGGAGAATTCCCATTACTACTAAAAAGATAACAGTAATCGTTAAAGAAAGAGCCATATTTTTTCCTGCTAAATAAACTACTAAAAATAAAACAACCCCTCTAAACAAACTGTTGTTAAATAAATTTCTAATTACAGCAGGTAATTTAGGTTGTAAACGAGGTCCGTATAGAGCCAAAAATAAACTTAATACGCCGAATAACCATGTACTTTCAATAAAGATTCTTGGGTTAACTAATTGTTTAAGAGTTCTAACTGTGGTAGACATTATTTATATATTATATAAACATATAAATTTTATGGTGATAATTATTAATTTGGGTCTAAAATATTGTCAATTTTAACAGCTCTTAATATTAATACTAATATAATAGTTAAGGTCATCGATACTATTTCATTTCTTGTAAAATAGTAGTATGCACATCCTGTACCTGTCGAAATAATAATTTGCCATTTATTTTTTTTTAAAGAAACAAACATTTATTATATAGAATTATTATTTATCATAAACCTTTTATTTATACTAAATATTATTAAGAAATTTTGTATTTTCTATTTGGTTTTGGGTAGTTCACGGTCCTCGGGTTTTTCTAACTCAGAATATGCTGCGCCCCCAGTGTTACCAATTGGACATTGCGCTGTTTCTCCATCAGTGTAACCTTTTCTATAACTGGCATTACCAAAATCATCGGCCACCGGCTCTGATGGGACTGCCTTAGGTTCTACTGCAGGTGCGGCAGGCTCTTCTTTTTGTTCATCCGCGCCTTCAAAACCTTCCGTTAATACAGGTCCGATTTCAGAGAAATTTTCGGCATATTTTTTTACAAAGTGTTCTTCTACCTCAAGTGAGTTTGCTAAATTTAATAATAAAATAAAAGATATTGATACCGTCATTGCTAAATACAAGTTTTTATTACTTAAGTAAATAACGAGAGTTAAAATAACGAATCTGAAATAAGCATTGTTAAATAAATCTCGCACCCCTGATGGCAATCTCGGACTTAAACGGGGTCCATAAACGCCTATAATTAAAACAATTACACCATAAACATATGGACCTTTTAAAAGTTTTTTTAAGAATTTTTCACTTGGTCCAAGAGAACTTGATACAGTTTTCATAATTTTGTTTACTGAATCCATTATATATTATTATATAACATTATTTTTTCGACTTCATCAATAATATTATTTAAAGTTTTTTTAATTATAATTTCAGGATTAAATATTGTTTGTTTAATATTTATTAAAGTTTGTCTATAACCACAATCTAATAAATACTCGCGTTTTTTTTTATCAAAGTTAATAGATGTGTAATCATAATCCACTATAATTTCTATAATATTTTTATAATAACGAGTTTTTATATATGTATCGTTAGTATCCATTAATATTCGGATAATGCGACCAAAATAAGTTGTAATATTATCAACATCAGATATATAATTGGGTGATGAAATGCAAACACCTAATGTATTTTTCAGATCATCCTTAAAGTAATCCATAGGAAAATTACAACTTATTCCTCCATCAACATATATATCTGTGTTATGAGTAACTGATGTAAATAAAAAAGGTACCGATATTGAAATACGTATGGCTTTGATAATCTTCATATCCGGAGTAGTATCTATAGAAAAATATTCCATTTTATTATTTGATATATTTGTGCCAACTATACATATTTTTTTATCAGGGTAAAGTTTTTTTAAATCTTTAAAAGTACAATTTCTATTATTAGTTTTTTTTTCTAGTATAACACCTATAATTTTTATTATATTATCACCACTTTCAATCCCATATGATTTTAAGATATTAACTATATTAACAGTGGTGTCACTTCTTATAGTTTCGTAATTCATTATTTCAAAAATAATTTTTTCTATACTGGAATAACTCATTTCTAAAAAAAAACATAATCCGGCAATAGAACCTGATGATACGGCACAAATATTTTTAATATTTTCAAATAATTGCAGTTCACGTAAAGCCTTTAAAACCCCTATATATGAAATCCCTTTTACTCCCGCTCCTGCTAAAACTAAATTTTTTATCATAGTTAAATTATTACGGTGATATTTTTTTAATTAAATATAATATGAATGATAAATATATTTAAACTGAATAAAAAAAGAGACCAACAGGCACTTAATAAAGAATACATATTTAAAAATGTTTTGGCGAAAATACATAATAAAATTGAAGCTAATAGTAATAAAGGAGTACCACAGCTTATTTATATAATACCGCGTGTTATATTGGGTTTACCCACTTATGACCAAATTAATTGTGCATCATATTGCGTTAATAAACTTCGGGCAAATGGATTTATAATTGTATATACTTATCCCAATCTATTATTTATCAGTTGGGACCACGTTCCATCTACGTTAAAAAACCCTGAATATAAAACGTTGGCATATGAAATTTTAACTAAACCAGATGCTGATTATAGTGAAATTATTAAAGAAATATCCAATTTTAAAACATTAAAAAATTAAAAAAATTAAAAATGTTATAATTTACGTATCGGTAATTTTAAACTTTGAAAAAAATAAAAATATTGAGTTGTTTTTATTTTTAAAATTATCTCAATTTAATATAAGTTAAATAAATAATGCCATATTGTACGATTGAGGAAGCTTGGGCTAATTCACTCACACAAGAAGAATTAAAACCCTATACAAATGATTATGATTTAACGCTTACAGGTATAGATCACGAACCGTATAGAAAAGTACAAAATCATTCGAGAACATATAATAAATTACCAGAACACAGTGGACCAGAAACAAGACACAAATCTATGCCTGTGGTGGCATCTGATATTATAAATATGTCTGATACTGAGAGTGACAGTGATTCCTTATTTGAAAATTCATCTTCTGGTGAAGATAATGTCGCCGAGAAATATAAGAATGAAGATACAGCATTAAAAAATTTAATCAAAGAAAATAAAAACTTAAAAAAATTAATTAAAAACTTAAAAAAACACAGAACCCTTAATAATAATTCCAATAAGGACTTCGCATTATACGTTTTTTCTGGGTTAGTTGTTATCTTGATTTTAGAAAACTTTAGAAAAATATATAAAAGATTTTGAATTAAAATATAAAATAATTAATTTAATATAAATTAATTATCTCTTATAATATTATAAAATGAATAGTGTTAATAAAATGACTAAAACAGTAGCAAATACTATGGGGAAATCAGCAGATAGATTATTAAAACACAAATATTTAAATTTACTTGTAGTTTTACTTATTGCGTTATACGCAGGCATGGCAGCGCCCGCCCTCCCTAACATTGTTATTTCCGCCGTAGATTCGACCATTGGTAAACTAATATTTTTATTCCTTATCGGTTTCGTTGCATCCAGAAACATCCAAGTAGCCCTTATGGTAGCAGTTGCTTTCGTAGTTACCCTGCACGTGGCAAACAGTCGTGCCACTGAACAATATATCAATCTTCGCACAACTGAACTTTTTAATGGCGATATTGAAAAATTCCAATGCACTGCTGCAAGTGGTGCGGAGATTGAAGCGGTCGACGAAGGCGCGTGCAACGACGCATCCGGCAACTGGGAAGAACCGAGCACCGACAGCGCAACCAGATTCACGAATTTCGACCCCACTGCCGCAACTTTCTCAAATTTTGAAGGTTTCTGGAACGGCGCAGAGGGCGCGGAGGATACTGAGGGTTTTGACACTCAGGAGACTCATATCAACGATCTCACCGCCCAGGGACCTCAGCACCGCGATGATTGTTTAGCGCTCTGCTCCGACGCAAACCCTTCGCTTTCGGAGACCGCGCTCGCCGCTTGTGAAGATGTTTGCCCCCCAGAACAGTTCACGGATACAAGTGCCGATGTAGAAGAATTCAGCGTTTACCCTGACAGTGGGTCCAAATACGCCTATTCATTATTTTAAATATTAATTTTATGTAAATATATTATATAAAATGAATCTCAAATTAACTATTATAGTATTATTAGTTGTAGGAATCGTAGGGGGGATATTCGCTATGGTTTATAAATCGACCCAAACTCAAAATGTCCAGAAAAAAGTAGACGCAGTCGAGAAGAAAACCCCTTCCAAGGAAGGCGGTACTGAAAGTTTTTTCTTTTAGAATTTAATTTACTACCCTCTTTAGTAGAGTGTTAATTTAAGTAATGAATAATATTATACGTGTATATATTATATTATTTATTAATGTTTGGTAATTTCGTATCATCTCTTAACGAAAATAAATATTTTTATGCCATGGCAATGATATTATTTAATATTGGTGCCAGATATATAGAAATTGATTTAGATGAGCACCATAAGAAGTTTTTATCATCCACTGTAATTCGGAGACTCTTGATTTTTACTATGGCATTTGTCGCAACAAGAGATATTATAGCGTCCTTAATTATTACTGCCAGTTTTGTAATAATAGTATTAAACCTATTTAATAAAACCAGTCGGTATTGTATACTACCCAAGAATATTAATGAATTAGATTTGAATAATGATGGTTACATATCCCCCGAAGAAATAGAAAAGGCGTATGAAATTTTAAAACGGTCAGGAAAAATTTAATTAATATTTAACAATAAGTTTTTTTTCTTTTTATGTTTCTTTCTTCTAATACTTATTTTTCGGGAACTTGTTTCACTTAATATATCACTTACATCATTATCTGTATTGGATTGTAATTCATTTAATATATCATCTACTCCAACTGGTGGCGTTATTCTAGTTGACGAAGACAGGGGTGATGATGCTTCTACATACCCAGTTGTAGCATTTAAGGCAGCTTCTGCCGCGGCTTTAGTTGGCATATCCCTGAAACCTCTCGGTGGCGATAGATTCTGTGACGATTGTCGAAATGCTGATGTCGGGGCGGGACCGCTTTGTTGTCCTGGATTTGGTGCCGGTGTAAAATTACGAAAAATTTCAGCTGCTTGGCGCTCCTCGCCCTGCATCTGATTAATGGCGGCATTCGCGAACTGTTTCATTAAATCAGGATTTTGCTTCATTATATCTTCCATCCCAGGCATAGAGTTTTTAAACATAGAGTTTGTTAAGTGGTACATAAATGCTGAACCACCTAACATGAACAAAAGTTTAACTTCTGGTGCCATCTTCATTTTAGTACTATATTTTTCATGTAATTCCTCGAAAACCTCGTTATAATCGTTTATTCCGTCGTGAACTTGTTCGGACCAACCGTCAAGTTTCAGATCAAGGAAGTCGAATTTATTGTTTATTAACTCGGAACCAGTGACAAATGCCATTAAACATTTTCTCTGGAATTTAATAGAACTCTCTAATTCACGTTCATATTTAACCCTGTCTAATTCATCCTGCATATCACTTAAACGATTCGACATATTAAATTTTTTTATTCCAACAATCCCTAATCGTCTCATTTTTTCTAATTTAAATAATATTTCTTGTTTTTTTCTTCTTGTATCTTCTGATGACATAGAATTGCGTTTATTTGAATAGTGACTTTTTAAAACACTTACTGAATCGTCATTGTCTAATTCAGTTTCTACTGGATTTATATCCTGTTCTAAAATACTCTTTTGTTCTAATTTTGAATTTTGGTCAGCGGCGTCAATTAATTTATCAATATCTTGCTGACTTAATCTAGAGGAGGTTTCTAAATCTAAATTAGATAACATATCATTTACTAAATCATTATTACCACGACCTGAAGACAAATTAAATCCTGAATTAACATTTGATACCCCCGCCGCGCCATTATCAAAACCACGTGTGTGAGTTTGTTTATCCTTGTTTACTAATAAGTCCAATCCAACATCTACATCTTTATTACTCGAAATCTCCATTCGGTTATGTATATTATCGTTTATACGTTCCTGACTATTAACTTTTTTTATTCTCATCCGTGGGCTGTTTCCATTTGAATTAGACAGCGTTTCGCTTAATATATCCTCGATGTCATTGTTAGATTCATATTTTGTACGGTTATCCATTTAAATGTTATGTAGAAAAGTATTATATTATATTAACGCAATGTTTATATAATTTAAATTATATAAATATTTTATATTTATTAATAATAGATGTCCCTTTTTTATATAACTAATATGACTTTAGATATCGTATGGGGGGTTACTTGGTGGGTGTTAAAAAAAACTCGTAATGGAGTTAATAAATTTGTATATCCAAAAAAAATAACAATGGTATCGGAAAAAACTCGCATAGCAACCTTAGAAGAAAAAAATAAACAACAAGAAATGCAAATAACTTTTCTTACAAATAAGATTGAAATTATAAATAACTACTTACTAAAAAAAAACTAATTGAATGTTAAAATAACCTTTACATTTGATTTGCTTAATGACTTGGACGCCGAGACAGATAATTCATGACGTTTTTTTCGTGTATTTTTACTTTTTTTACATTTTTTATTATAATGTTTTTTATAACAAGTATTCATATCGTTTTCAATTTCAGTAATATTTGCGGTAATATATGTAATAATATTTTTTTTTATTATCCATCTGAAAAAATTTAATTGACCAGATGTAGTAGTAATATAGTCCCCAGTATTTTCTTCTAAATAATTTACTATATCAGGCATAGATAAATTATTATTTTCTATATATTTTAATATTTCCTCCCTATCATAATGAAAATCTAATCTAGACCGCCTGCAAAAAGGATCGAATTGTCCTTTAGAGTAAGCTTTTAATTGCAGTTTATAATTATCATATACTACAAATTCTCGACAATATACAGGATCATATGCGTCCTGCTCCAGTACAAGTTTATTCGTGTTTTTATTAATTACATAAGTAACGTTGTTTTTTTTTGAGTAATTTGTTACAAACCAGTCTATAACTCTTAAAGAAATTTTCCTATTATTATTTATTACTGATATAATATTAATAATATGTTCAGGATTATCAAAAAAAGTTTGCAATGAACTCATTAATAAGTCTTTTCTAGAAGTTATACTGTGTGACATTTATATACTATCCATCATTACTGTTTAGATAATTTTTTCTTTTTAAATCTTCGTTTAGGTTTAAAATTTTTAATAAGTTCTAAGCAATCCCTTCTCGTTAATTTACTGGGATCTACTTCCTTTGGTATACCTATATTTTTCTTCCCATTTTTAATATAGGGTCCATATGGTCCTTTTAAAACAATAATATCCTTCCATTCCTTTATCACCTTGGAAGCCTCCTCTTTGTATTTTTTTATTAATTCAACTGAGGTAAGTTGTGTATTTTCTATACTAAAACGAGTATTTCCAATTTCACAATATAAACCATATGGTCCTTTTTTAAGGAGAATTTCGTTGTCTTCATATATCCCTTTTTTTATTGGAAATTTAAAATATTCTTTGGCTAATGCTATATTAATATTATCTATAGTTACATTTTCTTTTATACGGCGTTTCTCTTTTTCCCCATCCTTTTCTCTTTCAAGAACTATACCATAATTATCAATAATATAAGAATACCTGTATGCAGTATCTCGTCCTATAGGAACACTTTTTATTTTTTCATTAACCTTTGCTGCCTTACTTTGCTTTTTCACAGTTTCTATAAAAATATTATATACATATTTAATAACTTTATGCCATATTTTAGAATTATTAGCAATCAAGTCTAATTGGTCATTAATATCAGACGTAAACGAGTACGAACATATATTTGTTTTAAAGTGTTTGCATAAATACTTTACAACGTTTTTTCCCAATTGAGTCATATATAGCCGATTTTTCGATTGACCCCCGACTTTAGCTATTTTTGTTTCACTGAGAGTTGTCTTGGGAGTTATAGAAAGTTCCGTAAGTTCTATATCAGGTAAATTTCTACTTTCCTTAACAACATAATTACGCGCGAGTAATGTATTAACTATATTCGAAAATGTCGATGGGCGACCAATACCTTTTTTTTCCAAGTCTTTTACAAGCGCCGCTTCCGTATACAATGGTTTAGGTTTTGTAAACTTTTCATAGCCGCTAATCTTAGCCGGGCGAAATTTATTTCCTAACTTAGACTCCAAGACTACAATGTCTTTTGAATCATTTGGTAATTTATCTGAATATATCTCTTTAAACCCCTTTTCTACAACTATTTTTTTTACCGTTTCAAATGCCTCATTTTTATTAGGACAAAATCGGTAAACCCTATGGTCTTCTATATAGTTAGGTAAAAAGCACGATATTGTTCGCTTCCATATAACTGAGTATAATTTTCTGGCAAAGGAATCACTTATATCGTCAGGAGTAATGTCTAACAAAACAGGTCGTATACACTCGTGTGCTTCTTGAGCATTTTTAGACTTTGCTTTATATGACCTTTTTGTGAATTTATTACCAAAGTTTTTATTAATAAATGTTTTGCATACTGCTGTAAATTCATTACTCATAACTGGACTATCAGTCCTCATATAAGTTATTTTCCCCGCCTCATAAAGTTTCTGCAAAATAGACATAGTTCCCTTGGGTGAAATATTGAAACGATTACTAGCTTCTTGTTGTATAGTCGATGTAATAAATGGCGCAGGAGGTTTATATTCTACTTGTTTATGTTTGTGAAGTAATAAGGTATACTGTAATTTAATAAGTCGCTTTATGTTAATTTTAGCATCGCTGAGATTATCCATATTTTTAAGATATTTTGTTACTGCGACTACTTTATTAATTTTAAAATTTGCACTAAGTTCAAATGATCCTTCAGACGCGAAATTATTAATTTCATCTTCTCGTTCATAGACTAATTTTAAGGCAGGAGTTTGGCATCTTCCTGCGGATAATTTGGGTTTGATGTGTCTCCATAAAAGCGGTGAGACCTTAAAACCTATTAATAAATCAAGAATACTTCGAGCCTGTTGAGCATTAACTATATCCATATTAAGTCTTTTAGGATTACGAAAGGCTTCTAATATAGCAGGTTTTGTAATTTCATTAAAATAAATTCGTTTCGTCGTAGAAACTTTTTTATTTAACACTTTAATTAAATGATACCCAATCGCCTCCCCTTCTCTATCATTATCTGTTGCAATAACTACTTCATCTACTTTTTTAGCAAGTTGTTTAAGTTTCTTTACTATGGGTAATTTATCCTGTATTATTGAATATGTTGGTGTAAAATTATTTTGTATATCTATAGATTTCAAACCGTCTTTAAAATATCGTATATGTCCGTAGGATGCTTCGACTATAAAGGAATGTCCTTTTATAGTATCTAAAATACTTTTTATTTTTTTTGTTTTTGCAGGCGATTCAACAATTACTAAAAATTTCATAATACTATTATCTATCTATTTAATTTTAAATTCAAATTTCTTAAAAAATAATTAATTATATAAAAAAAAAATAATTAATTATATTATACCATTACCCTGTAATGTCTGATTTGACTCATACTATTAAATTGATAATGGACTATATTACAAAAAAAGAATCTTTTGAAATGAATAGCAACATTAATCCACAACACGCTTTGATAACTATCAAGAAAGATTTTTTTTTTAAAAATCATATGGGCAAATCTTTAGAACAAATATACAAAAATAATAAACTAGATAATTTATATACTAATTATTGTAAAAATAATTTTACAAAAAAAATGTCTTTCTATATAAATGAGTAATATTCCCGAGTATATGACAGTTATAAGTCCACTTTTATCAAATAAGATAGATGAGATATGCAATATGATTTCATCTAATTTAAAAGATATTAAAACTTCAACAGATCTTTTAGATAAAAAGGTTAGTAATTTAGAAAAGAATTTTAGTAATTTAGAAACCAAAATTAAAATAATAGAAAATAATCAAAATATTTTAAAATTGATTTCAAATGATTACTGGGAGGAAACTCATTGAACACCTATTTTGCATGTACCGGCGTTTATAAGTTCATTACATCGTTCACATTCTGACTGAACTTTGTCGGATGAAACGCTTATGGTATCCTCTTTGTCGGGGGGTTGGAAGCGCGTTGGTAATGGGAAACTCTGTGCCTCCTCGGCACTAACAGATAAGTCCACAGGTTTCTCCTCCTTGGTACCAACGTCGCCGGGTTCATCACCTGCAAAATTTTCTCTTTGTGCGGATGGTAACCAAGAGGTTTCACCCGGTAATGCTTTAGATAAATCCATATTCATTAATCTTAATTTATTAGCAGTTTGTAAACTTATAACAAAGGCCACCGCAATAATAAGGGCCATACCTGGATCACGAAGAGCCATAAATACAATCAGGAATGATACACCTATTCGTACAAAAATATTATCCATTAAAAATGCTAATTTTGGTGGAAATTGCGGAGCAGCGAGGGCGGCATATAATACTAAAAAGACCTTAAGAGCAGTGTTTAAATAAACATTATCTAATCCTCTATTTAAGATTTTTTCGATCTCTGATATTATTGGTTTAGTTAATTTTTTAATTTGATTCATTTAATTGTATATCATATTAAAAGATTTTTTTTTAATAGAATATTAAATGTAACGGAATTTTGGATTCGTGGATTACTATGGCGTTTTATAGTATTTTCTTTATGGATTTTTATTTAGATGAAAGTTTCAAGGCAATATTTTTCATGACACTTCCTCCGTCATCCTCATTCTCGAAACTTTCTTTGTTGGATGGTAACCAAGAAGTTTCACCTGGTGAGGCAACAGATAAGTCAGTGCTGATTAATCTTAATTTATTAGCAGTCTGAAGAGTAATAATAAAGGCTACAGCGATTATAAGGGCGAGACTTGGATCTCGAAGGGCCATAAATACAATCAGGAATGATACACCTATCCGTACAAAAACATTATCCATTAAAAACGCTAATTTTGGTGGAAATTGTGGAGCCGCGAGAGCCGCGTATAATACTAAAAAGACCTTAAGGGCAGTGTTTAAATAAACGTTATCTAAACCTCTGTTTAAAATTTTTTCAACTTCTGATATTATGGGCATAGTTAATTTTCTAATTTGTTTCATCACCTTTTTATATCATAATAAAAGATTTTTATTTGGATGAATAATTCTATAATTAAATTTTAATTTCATATTTTCAAAAATTTGATTTTATAAATATAAAGATTTCTTTTTATTATAAAATATAAAACATGCACGCCATTCACAAACCCTCCAATGTTGATGTTTCTAAGTTTACCTTCAGCGACACCCAGGTTAATCAGTACGGTGGAAAGTCGTGCAAGGTAAAATATGATGGTGAGGATTTTATGTTCCAGACCCCACGTATGCGTCTCCCATATGGTTTGGGGCGATATGAAGAGAAAGACGGTGATGGGAACGTAATTAAAACTAAATATTCTCTAGATTACTCATTTTCAGGTTACGAATTGAATGACGACGGTGATGCAGGTAAACCCAAGGTGCGCTCCCTGTTTAATATGATGGAAGGTCTAGACAAGCTTCTTATTAAGAAAACTGTAGAAAATTCCTATTCATGGCTTGGTGCGGATGACCTAAATGAATCAGCGGCCAAAGTTCTTACGCGGGAAATCATTAAGTGGCCGCGCGATAAGAAGACTAAGAAGATTACCGATAAGTACGCCCCTACCTTTAAGGCCAAGATGGGGTTTTATGATAATCGGTTTACTGTAAACGCTTTCGACGCTGCGAAGGAACCAATCTCTTCGGATGATTTGCCATCTAAGTGTCCTAAGGGAACGGAGGCCGTATCAATTATCAAACTTTTGGGACTTACTTTTGCCGGTGGTAAGTGTGGTTATTCTTTCCGAGTATACCAGATTAAGTTGTTCATGCCCGCCCGCCTTCCAAGTTATGCCTTTCAGGATGACTCTGACGATGATGAACCTGTAGAGGTAACTCCTCCAGAGGCACCAAAGACTGTAAAGGAAGACCCCAAACCTCAGTTGGTAGATGATAGTGACGAGGATACCGAGGAGGATGATGATGACTTGGACCTTGATGACGAGAGTGAGGAAGAGGAGGAAGTAAAAGCGCCTGTGCCGAAGAAGAAGAAGGTGACGCGTAAGAAATCTATCAAGAAAAAGAATTAAATAACAATTAAATAACTATTAAATTATAATTTTTTATTATAATATAATAAAGGGGACTATGCAAAATCGAAAACTTAATAGAAATGAGGCAATGATAATTTTAAATAAACATTTTATGAAAGGTGGTACCCGAGGTGCTACGAAACTTCCAAAGAAAAAACCAAAGAAAACCTTTTTAAAAGCAAATTGGTGCGAAATGTCTACTGACCCCGATTGTATACCGCGCCCTAAAAAGTTACCTATCCGTCTCCGTTAATTAGACATGGTTGTTTTTTCTTTTTACCAACACAAAATTCCTTAAGATTATTTAAAGAATTTTCTATAAGTATGTCTGTTAATTCATTTTTCACAAAAATACTTGTTTTAAAAACTTTATATTGTAATTTTTTGTACAGTCGTTCACGTTTTCTATATTGATTAGGAAACATGCAAAATTTATCAACAATATCATATGCGATTGGGTCAGTCGTATGCTTTTTTCTCGTAATGCGACCTATTGATTGTTGGATATTTGATTTTGGAGTAGCAAATATTAATGCATCTAGAGTAGGAATATCTAAACCCTCCGAACTCATTGGGTAAGTTCCTAATATAACCGTGCATCCTTCGGACTTCTTAAGATCTTTTTGTTTCATACCTCCTACATAATAGCCTACACTTGTAAATTCATTTATTTTACCATATAAATATGATAGTTGGTTGCGACGATCACTTAAGATTATAGTTTGCCGGTTATCTTGCAATAGTTTTTTACAAAGTCCTATAATTAAAGCATTTCTATTATTATTAGCGGCAATATTATTAATCATCCTTGGTAAACATAATTTTTGTGTAAATGTCAATTCCTCCTTTGTATATATTTTATTATGAGGTTCATTATACTCAATAACTCGTACCTCTACACATTTATTATCTTTATCAATTTTATAAACGGTCGGTCCTAAGAACATTTTAAACACTTTACTTAAACCATCAACACGTGTTGGAGTAGCAGATAATCCTAATGAATAATACGTATTAATTTTATGTAAAGCCCGCGAGAAAACCTCCGCCGCAATATGATGACATTCGTCGACTATAGAAAAACCAAAATCACTAAAAATTTTATTATCATATGTTTTAATCGATAAACTCTGTAACATAGCTAATACAATATCTTTATTTTCTATATCAATTTTAGGTCCTTGGATTAATCCAATTTTTGCACTTGGTAAAAATTCCTGTATCCGTTCTTTCCATTGATTTAGTAAAAATTCTTTATGAACCACAATAATAGTTTTCCTTTTCAATTTAGATATTAGATATAACGCCATTATAGTTTTCCCCCAACCACATGGAACACTGATTATACCACCATTACTTTTTTCAACAAATGGACCTTTTTTACACGTATGCATAAAAGCTTTTATAACAGGTTCTTGTTGTTTGCGTAGTGTACCCACAAAAGTTAAATCAATTAATTGACCCTTCGTTATTTTAAGTAATTCAGGATTTCCGAAATTTTCTAATCCATAAAATTTCGGTAAATAAAGTTTTTTTTTACTTTCTAAATAAATAGGATAAGGTGTAGGTTGTGCACCATAATCACTATTTACAAATGGTTTAACATTAAGTTCGTTTCGACATTTTTGAAGAGTTTTAAAATCATAATGTTCCTTTACTATCGCATAACCTCGTTTTGTTAGTATTCGCTCTGGTGATATTTTAGATATCATATCTAAAATATAATCTCGATTTATATTTAAGTTTAAAGTATTATTTTACTATTTAAACCTCTTAAAATAATTCATGTTTGGGAATATGAGGTCGTCGTCGTTGTAGTCGCTACTGTCATCAGTACTATCAAAATAATTAAGATCTTCCTCTATAGCCTCCAAATAAGCCTTGTTATACTTTTTAATAGTTAATATATCTTTCGTGCAGTCATTTACTATATTATCAGCATAAACCGAGGCATCTTTAGCAATTTTAACCGCTTGTTTAGTAATTTCAGACACGATATCGGCATCAAGATGTCTAATTATGATATCAGAATATTCGCATGCATTTGATGCGGCTTGACATGCATTTTCTTCGACCATGTCAAACATTGATGTATATGGGAAGAAATCTGGAAATATTGTGTCTGCTGCGGAATAAGATTGTGGGCATTTGTTATCAGATTGTTCAATATCGTTTATTGGAAAACAAAAATCACCATAATTATATTCCCAATTAGAAATAACATTATTGTTAAACGAAAGGGAGTCGTAATTCCAATCCGAAACCCAGTCATTTGAAAATATATTATTATCTAAATTAGTAGACGCATTATTTGGAATATTTTCCTTTTCTATAGGGTGGGTCCACGCGGGTCTCGAAATAGTTTTGTTTATAATTGGTTCTTCTGCGGTAGTTTCTTCCTCTGATGATTCACCATAATCACTTTCACTGTCTGTAAAATCAAAATCAATCACTACTTCATTCAACTCACCTTTCTCAAGAACATCTATTATATCAATATAATTTTGACTTTCATATTTAATTAATTCAAGAACCAATTCGGACTTAGGATAATTTTTTAAAATAAAATCTTTTAATGCATAAAAATTAGTAAAGTGATGCGACTGTTTTAATAAAAAGTTTTCATTTACTTCAAAGCATTGACTTACATTGCATATACCGCCACAATATAAGAGGTATGTATCTCGTGTGCGATGTTTATATACTAATTTTCGATTATCATTGTCTATATTTACGGCCTCTATTAAATTATTATTTAATAATTTTAAATCATTTAAATAGGGTTCTTCTATAAGATTTATTATTTTTTCATAATTTTGAGTGGAGAATGTAATTCCCATTTATATAATATAATTATATTTTTTATATAAAAAAAACTTTAATAATAAATATTATAGATGGACAGATTATTAGGCGATTGGAGACTAAAAGAAAACGTCAATTTTGATAATTTTTTACTTTTTACCCAAACATCTTGGTTGGAAAGACGGGTTGCATTAAATTGTTCAATTGACGTATCGATTATGTGTATTTTAAAAAATCCTTACATTTTTAGTCATTACCATAAAAAGGTTACATCCCTTTTTTATAATATGGATGAAAATATTATTTTAGATGGGAAAGAGAGATTATATGATAAAATTAAAAAAAAACATTATTTAAAAGATGGTATTGTAAATATTGATATTACAGGTACTATTGTAAATTGGAAAGAGCAAATATATGCAAATAATAATAATTTAATAATAAAATATATTTGGTTAGAAAATAACGCAACTAAAATAGCCACTCAAGAATTTATAAAACACTTATAGTGCGACAGCGATGGCGGAACCATACTTGAATATCGAACTATTAATTAACAACTTCAATACATTACTGAAATTATAACCTTGTAATAATAAATAATGTGTTATTATTTAATATTACTTATTTATTTTTACACCCTTGAAACTTTAAAATGGGACTAAATATAGTTTTGTAAATTAAAGATATTAAATTATTAAAGGCTCGCTCATTAGCCAGCGCGTGACGGTGGGCGAGGTGCGCACGTTTGCACAGCAGGTGGACCACTTTGGTCCCAGCACCGCGACGTTCCCGCAGCGCTACTGCATCTACGACCTTTGTTTTACAAAGTTCTTATTGAAATGTGAGAAATTTCACAGCCAAAAATTCATATCCAACAATTTTTGATAGATCATAGGATTTAAATATTTTTTGGCTAATTCTGAATCTTTCCGTATCTTAGTAGCATCAATATCTTCTTCATCTAATGTTATTTTTTTACATTTCCATCCTTCAATTTTAAAAATCTTATGGTATGAATCTTTTTCATAAGATTTAGACCCATATGTAAAAGTAATCAAGTCCTTTTCTTTCGTATGATAATAAATAATTGTTTTTGATTTATTAATCTTGACTAATGAATTAAATTTTGCATACCATGCTTCACAATCATTGATATCTTCAATAGCTACAAAATTATGGAGAGGAATAGGTATTACCATACGTATTATTTCAATACGTTGAAAAAATGTCAGAGGATTTCTTTCAAGATCACGATTTTTTCCTGTGGAACCAATAACAATGATGGGTTTTAATCCATCGGCAATAATCGTGTCGATAATCTCTTGATGTTTTTTATGAAATGGTTGAAATCTGCCTATGAATAAACCATATTGTTGGTTTTGTTTATCAGTATTATGCATATTTATCATATGGGAAGATTTTTTATATTTTTTTTTATAAATATATTATGATTACACTAAGATTATCTGTTGACCCTCTCGCTATTGCGTGTGAAGCCAGATGTGATGCAATATTTTTACCACTTCTATTGCTATATAGTGTTAATTTTAATACTTTCTTATTTAACTTTAATGAATGTTTTATTTGATTAAACCACATTTCAATTGCATTTGTTTTTGGTGTATATGGAACTGTAAATAAATATTTATTACCACTATCTATAATTGCTTTTTTGACTAAATTATTATTGTGTGCTCTAAATTATATATTTTGTCCCATTTTAAAGTTTCACGGGTGTAAATTCACCGACCATTAAGTTCTATTTATTTTTCAGCCTCGTTGTCATAGCAATTCAGCACTCTTGCCGAAGGCTCTGTAATATCTCCGCTCCACTTTGGTAACCAATAATAAGGAATCGTTGTATCACAATTTTCATAATTTTCACAAAAGACTTCTCTATAATATAAACTCTCTTTAATTTGTGGAATGCAGTGCGAATATTTCCCTGATAGTATACTAAATTCCCTATCGGATATATGTTTAGAAACTTTATTTTGAATAATTTCAAACCACGCCTTTTTTTCACTTGATACACCATCTGACATACCTTCTTTTTTCCGCCAGAGTACTTCAGTTGGTATAATGGCAGCGCTCTCGAATGCCTTTCGTAATAAATATTTTTCTATCTTAAATGTTTTAGGCATTTTAAGTTCTGGTTTAATGGAAAGGTAATATTGTAAAAATTCCTTGTCTAAAAAAGGCACCCTTACTTCTAATCCGGCACCTGCCGTGGATTTATCGCATCGCAAAACGTCAAAGTAGCACAAATCCTCCATTAAGCGCACCGTTTCCTTCTTAAATTCGGTAGCGTCAGGCGCATTATGAAAATACATATAACTACCTGAACTTTCATCGCTACCTTCTCCACTAAAAATTACGACTACATCTGTATTATCTCTTATATATTTGGACAAAATATACATTGGTGTACTCGCTCTCACAGTAGTTGTATCATACGATTCTATCATTTGAATGTCCTCCTCTAAAGTATTAAGCATTTCTTCTTCTGTAACAATAACCTCGTGATGGTCTGTTCCCAAATAATCCGCTACAATTCGAGCGTATTTTAAGTCGACGCTGCCTTCCAAACCGATTGAAAATGTACTTAGTTCAGATGGTTCATAAAATTCACAAAGAATACCCGCGATCAAACTACTATCTAATCCACCTGAAAGCAAGCAACCAATTTTCCGTTCGCTTAAAAGTCTCTTTCCTGTGGCCTTTATTAACAATCTTTTTATATTAGACATAATAACATCAGGGTCGGTATCTAGATTAGTAGGATACGAATACTCATAATATTTTACAAAGGTTTTACCTTGGTGTTCCATGAGGTCACAATAATGACCCGGGGGGAATTGCCTAATGTTGTTTACTAAACTGATTTTACTATTTGTAATAGATTTTAATTCACTTGCTACACATGTAGAAGTTTCGGTTTCACCTATAAACATTGAACGCACTCCTATCGGGTCGCGCGCCGCCCATACACGATTAAGTGTTTCATCTACTAATATAAATGCAAAAACCCCATCTAAGTTTTTTACAGTATGTTCGATACCATATTTCTTATACATATGCAAAATTATTTCACAATCACTGGATGATTTCATTTTAAAATCATTGTCTTCGGCGAGTTCTTTATAGTTATATATTTCACCATTGCAAATCAATGTTAGTGAATTATCAGAAGGATGCGATATTGGTTGATTTCCACGCTCACTAATATCATTAATCATAAGTCTATGGAAAACTAAATAAATGTTGTTATTTATAAGTTTCTCTTGGGTATTATCTGGGCCACGGTGTTGGCACTTCATAGCGAAAGTCTTTAGTAGGTTAAGTTGCTCAGTCGACAATGAGGCATCATCAATAAAACCAAAAATTCCACACATTATCTATTAATAATTGGATAAACTTTAATTAAAAAAAAGTGTCAAATTTTTATATTTACTGTATATAATATAAATGTTTCAAAAAAATGCAAAAACCCCTAATAAACCTCGGGACGCATATACCAATAAATTAATATACATACCTGAAAGTAAACAAAAAATTAATAGCGACATATCCGAACATCAGTATTTTCATAACTTTATTGAACCTAATTATAGTATTTCCTCCCAATTTGATATACGTTCCCGTGACGACAAACGATTTCAAACAAGAGTTGACCTACTATTGGAAAGAGAGACTAATATGAGACAAGGGACTTTTAATCCACTGCATTACAAACAACACATTAAAAATAATAATCCTCAAAATCAACTTCAAGACAGACCTTCTTTAGAGGATTTTACTAATCAGCAAAATCACAACATATCTTATCCACAAACTCCTGCTGATCGCAACAACAAACCAAAACAATACATGAATGTAAATAATCCGAGTTATATGGTACAGGATAATAGAATGACCTTTCCTGCGGTTCATACAACTAATTTAAATAATATTTATTATAAAAACAATAAAGAAAGTACTCTAACACCTATAATTAAATATAATAATACCTTATTTACAAATAAAGAAAAAAATATTATATGCACGTATAAATTACTGCAAAATGATATAGACCCTCTATCTTTATTAAACAATGAGGCGTATACAATAGGGTCATTATTTAATAAATATAAATCATTAAGTACAATATATTCCCCCCAAAATCCTCTGCATTCAAATATTGCCAAAACATTACAACATTTGATACTTATAATTAATAATTCTGTACATTAACAGTGCAGTTAATTTCTTATATAATATTAATATGAATATAACTGAAAAAATTATATTTATTATGTTACTATTATTAGTAATTAGAATTATGATGATTTTGGGTTCTGTTTTAAATACGGCAATGCAAGAATTATTTAACAATCCAATTAATTATGAACCGGACCATTTTAAAAGATATATCAATAATATCTCCCCCAAAGTATATTTTACTAAAACAAAAATAAAGATTGATTCAAAAGAAGAATTTGGATCGGTTTATTTATCTTTATTAGGAAAAGTTCCATATTATAAACAGGCACAATTAGACCTTTATACAGAACGAATAAATAAAGCTTTTAGAGATGTTAATCTTCAAAATATTGCACGTACGCCAACTGAATACATAATGTCGAAAGACGCACTAGAAATGAAAATGCCATACACATTGCGAGACAAAATCGTTTTTAACGAAAAATCAATTGAAAAATTACCGAATCATGTCGCTGAAAACATTTTGGAAACATTTATACATGAAAAATTGCACACTATTCAAAGGGCACATCAAGAAAAATTTAATGCATTTTATCGAAAACGGTACCCTTTTTTACACGATATTATTCCTCTTGAGGACTTACCTGAACATTTACGAGAACGACATATGACTAATCCTGATAACAACTTTGATTTGTGGTTATATACTATAAATGGGAAAATATATATTCCTTTATTGGAAATAACTGATGATGGTTTACGCGAATATGCATATGAATATAATAATACCGATAATAAGGTTTTATTGAGAAATATTTTAAATCATGCCAAAAAATCACAAACACACCCAAATGAATTATTCGCCTACGATGTCGCCGCCCAACTTATGAGAGGAGAAATAGATAATGGCGTATTTGAATTATTAAAAAACTTGAAATTTTGATTTAATTTTTAATATAAATTTTTATAAATAAAAATGACTATTTTTCAACTAATAGTAAATTGGTCAGAACATAATACTATACAAAATTCCATAATCGATTGTATCAAGGTTCCGTTGGGAACCACTAACATCGAATTACAAGAAATATTTCAGTTATTTTTAAATAATATTAATAACAATTTTAATACTGTAGAAAAGTGCCTTAGATACATGCACGAAACTTCATCGGGACCGTTTATCAATAATTTTATTGATAGACCGTATACAATTAATTATATAGACATTAACACAACTAGCGTCAATAACTCAATATTTTCTCGCGAGAATGAGAATTTTATATTGCAATTCAATAAACCTTTCGAAATTATTCGAAATAATTATAACGAATATTCATGGATGTTATAGATTTTTAAAAGTCATCATCGGAGTCCTCATCCGTTTCCGAGTGGTATACCGCCGGGATATTATTTTCCTCCCTCCATTTGTCGCACCAACTGAGATAATGTTTATATTTAGGATGCCCCACATTATCATAAATGTTTAGTGCGTTTTTCATACACCATTGCTCTTCGGGTGTATCGAGTTGCGGCGTAACGACAGTCACTGGTGCACCAGATTTTTTTCTATTTAGTTTTGACTTTTGTTTACCCAACCAAACAAGAAATGGGGTTGGTTTGGGTTTGGGTTTGGGTTTGGGTTTGGGTTTGGGGTTGGATTGAGAGGGATATAATTTATCAAGTCCGGCGCAACCCTCTGGGTCATCAATAAATGTTCCGTCAGCAGCATTATTTATAGTGCAAGTGTGCTTAACTTCAGTGGGTCCGCTTATAAGAGGGCGTTTAGTGTTTGGATTACTAGCATTCAGTTTTTTTATGTACTTCATCGCCTTTATTTCACTCTCAAAATCATTGAGTACATTGGTGGCAGTAACTCCGTGCTGGGCGAGAACCGCTGATCGTTTCGCTGATAGTTTCGCCGAATCTTGTGTTAATTTACGGCGAAGATCTGCCTGTCTTTTAGCAGACCCTCCAACTAAAACATTTATATATCGTTGTAAAATTTCTTTACCTAATCGTCCATTTATGGATACTTTTCTTCCAGTTTCGGGATTAATAATTTTACTATATGTCATATATATAATACATAAAATTATCTTATTGTGGTCGATCTTTCACTAAACGGATCACTTTCATCCGAAATATATTTTACAGTTTTTTCGATTACAGGGTTTAGTGTGTCCTCGTAGTCCACTATATAATATTGACCATTATTACCCAATACATACACTTTTTTAGCAGTATTATCGACGACGGAAAAAGTTTCTATTCCACTTAAATAAATTTGACTAAAACTCCATTGAGAATTAAAATAATCAGGTAAAACATTTCTAATATATTTCATACCATAATCATCCCACGACTTATTTTTAATATCACAATCTTCATTCAAATGAGTATTGTATAAATGCAACGTACCCTTAATTGAACTCACTAATAAAACACTATTATCATTTGATAAACTTAAATCTAAAATTTTAACAGGATCGCATCCTCGTCTAACTTCTTGTATGAGTTCACCCGAATTAATATCAAATATTCTAACTAAGGTGCCTTTGGTTGATGCTGTAATTAAATATTTACCATCATTACTTACACGCAATATATCAATTTCATTTTGATGTGCAGTTATTTGTTGAAAATAATCTTCGTCAAATTTAGTAATTGTAACAACACCTTTTTCATCACTAGTGTAAATAAGATACTTAGAACCTTCTATTCCCATTCCCATGATTATATCATTCGAACTAACATCTACAGACCGAACCAATGATAAATTATCAAACTGATATATGTAGATTTTATTATTGCATAAAACAAGTATATATTCTTTTGTAATATTTACATTTTTAATATCTGAATTAAAATTTATTTCTCCTAAAACTGATTTATTTTCATCATTCCAAATAATTAACTTATTCCGCGGATATAAGTTCGTTTTACTTTTTCCTACAAAAATAAAAATATTAGATTCGTGTAACATTTTCACCATAGAAACTCCTCCATCAATCTTTCTGGAGACCATTTTTTTAAAAGGTGCCAATTGATAAACATAAAAGCCTATATCAGTTCCAAAACAACAATAATTTTTAAGTTGATTAAAACTGATGTAAATTTGTCCATTTGGGGTATTTAAAATCATTATTATAAATGATTATATTTAATAATTCTTAAACCGATATTAATGTTATTATATTTAATAGCTATTAATTGCATTAAATATAGTTTTGTAAGCAACAAAACCTATTCACATTGTTAAGGAACTCGTAATACTAACATTACTTTAATAAAAAATAATGATTATTTGTGTAAATGATTACAGTTATTATTGACGGAGAAGTACTGCTTGGGTCAAAAACTGTGGTGGCTGCGAAAAATTTACTGGTGGGTCTTCTACAGGTTCAATATCTATAGAGCAGTCGTTTGAACCAGTTGTCGCACGCCGGAGGGTATGACTTACCGCTCGGAGACATTGGGTGGCTCCTTCAAATGTAGGGGGCATCTGTATAGACGTATGTTTTGAAAATCCGAGGTCTCCGCCCGTCTTTGAAGCATCGATATTTGCTCCAAGGAAAATCGCCATAGTACCATTTTGCTTACGCATTTCACTAAGAGCATTACAGTGCCGCTCCTGTCCATTAAACCCAGATGAATTATCTTCCCCATCTGTCAAAAGAATATAGGACGTCTTGATATCAGGTTTCAACGCCGCAGCAGTTTTCGAAAGGTTGGCAATATAGGTACGTCGCTGGTCATTAATCATATCAATTGTTGTGATTCCCGAATCATATAGTTTTGTCATACCACGCGGGGCTAAATGTTTCTGGAGAAAGGAGAGTGTTGGGAGTTTGTCTGTTAGCAAATTTAGTTGATTAATTGGGACCTCGATTCTATTATCAAATGCCACAAGAGTAAAGAAGGTGGGTACATTAAATTCTTTCGCTGTAGCAGAAAGCTGTTTCATTTGCTCCATAATCTGATGGGGTGGTGCTCCTTCCATTGAGACCATTGAACCTGACCGATCCACTGCTGCACCGACAATATGTGCTGCTGGTGGGGGTGGCAATCGATTTCCATCTGAGTCGCGGCCAACATGGTTAGAGCATGCAAGGTTGGACATTAGTGGTTTGATTATTAAGGTACTATAGTAATCGGTTATACTGAACCATTATAAGTTTCACGAAAAATCAAATTTTTAAGTAATATCTATTATCTAATAGATATTTATTTATAACTAAACCAATATAACAATATAATGTCGTTTTATATGGATGCTGAAAAATATTGGGGTAATATTGAATATAAAAGAGAGTTTATTAATATGACACCTGAAAAAATTAAAAAATATGCAACTCAATTAAAGTTTAGGATAATAGAAGGTTCGGGAACCAGTATTTATATAATAGGGGTTTCCGATAATGGTAAGGTGGTGGGTATCGACGCAAACAAGATTGTACGATATAATATAATTATGAAAAACATATGCAATGAAATAAATTCCAAAATAAGTTCGAACCAAATTATAGATATTAATAAAGAGAAAAAATTATTAATATATGTATTAAAAAATAAATTTAAATTGGATGATATAGCATATTTAATGGGTTAATCGTTATTTTTGGGAGCCAAACAAAATTTAATTTCACCCAAATTAGCAATACTATATTTAATTACAATTGGATAATCATTTTTAAGATAAACCTCAATATTTTGACATAAACTTGTACATTTAGTAAACAGTACAAGTTTTTTTATTGAAAATACCCCTTGAATTACTTCGTCCGGGGATAAATTTTGAAGATATTCCATCCCCCCATTATTAGATTCACACATAATAGTTTCCTGTTCCATCCAATCATTTGAAATCGAAAATATTAATTGGTTGCCACTTGATTTAATTTCCAGTTCATCCCCTAAATTATTCATATCTCTGCATAATTTCTGAAAGTCCCCTGATGGAATTCTTAATACTGAACTAAATTGGGCGGGGGGTATTTCAACTTTATCTAAATATAAATCCATTAATTTGAGAGAAAATTTATGACGCAGACCTTTCTCACTTGTTTCTATATGTATCTGTAAATCATTCGGTTCCATATTAGTTATAAACATACATAAACTATCATTTGGGGACATCGATTTAAGAAGTTTAAATAATCGTACAATTGATATACCGCATACAATCGGTTTTTCACAATAAAACTTTTCAAAATTTTCTGCTAATAATTTCATATAAATGAGTGAAACATGTGAGGAATCCATCGCAATAACTTTTATACCGTCTTTAGTAATTTCGAAATTAACATCTGTTAAAATCTCTTTAAGTGCTTCTATTAGTGTTCGGATGGCGCTGGCTTGAACTGTTTTAAATAAGAATTTATAATTACTCATATCTTCTTGCTCTGTATTCATTGTAATATAAATTATAAAGAATAACGTCTTTATATTAATATTTATTTTATACGAAAGTTATATAAAAAGGGGATGACCTTAGATGTACCCTTTTCTTTAAATTTATAAATTTTACCTTTTTTCAAGTTTTTAACAGAAGGGTATTTAATGTCTCTAAAATATTTATGTTTAGTTACAGCATACAAGGAGTTTAATTTTTCATAATTATTTTTTTCGCTTTTTGTAAAAAGGATTTCAAAACCGATATTATATTTAAATCGAGAATTCGTAGTTATATTAGGTTTATATGTTCCAAATACCTGTTCTTGTATGAAACTGTTATAAATTATATTATTGCATAATTTATGCTTTAAAATTTCACTTCTTTGGCCACCGTCCAATGGCGTCTCGTCTAATATTTCTAATTTTAAATAATTTTTTCCACGATAATATTCTTTTAACGCATAATATAATTTAGTGACTTTAGTAAAATCCAAATCATTTTTAGCATTTTTATATTCGTTATGTTCTTTCAACGCATCAGGTAAAGTTTCAATAGATGATAAAACAGTGTCATTATTTATTAATGCATAACTTTTTATAATATATTTATCTACATCATCTACTTCAAAATCTTCTAAATCTTCTAAATTAACTAATCCATCAAATTCTATATTAGAAAGCACATCTATATTAATAGGGGGGTATTCCGATATACCTTCTAAATCTACAGGTTTAGTGACTATACTTATGATTTCATATAGTAATGGATAAAGCAAACGTTTTTTTATATCCTGGTGCAGTGATTTATTTGACAAATCTTTATTTATTATTTTTTGAATAAATAGTTTTATTTGTTTAACAGATTTATTCAATTGTCGTGAAAAAAATTCATTAAGTTTTTTTATTAATACCTCATAAATAATAGAGTCATATTTGAATTTACTGGCCTGGAATTCATTATGAAAGTCAAGTGATATATTTAAATTATTATCATTTATATAACGCTGTGTATAAAAATTTAAATTACATTTCTTTACTTCATTGATAATATATTTACCGGTATCGGTTTCAACAGCCGTTACTTCTAATTTTTTTTGATTAACGGGGTTTACTACTACTATCTCAAGCGGTTGTACATCATTGCTTCCCCAAAATTCCGAAATTATTCCTGATTCCAAATAAACAGACGACAGAAATGTTTTACTTGTTCTTCCGAGGCGAATAATTTTTTCCCCGGCCCTATTACGAGTGGGTTTATTATTACCCGAATCACTAATATTATTTATATTTAGATTTTTAATAAAAATGGGCAACTTAAAATTAGTAATTTTACTTAAATCTTTGATTTTTTGACAGTAATTCAATAGGGGTTCTGTTATTTTGATACTTTTATTAAATTTTGTTTTAGATTGATCTATATATAAATTTTCAACAATTCCTGTAAAATTTAAATTATCCCAAGTAGTAGAAGTTTTATCTAAGGGCATTATTGGTATAAACACCCCTGCATTAGATTTGATTAAAACTATTTTTGTCCCACCGACAATACCTGAATTATCTAGATACATAATACTTACTCCAAAATCATCAGTATCTTTTAAATAATGGTACAACGTATGTTCGGCACCCTCGCCTATTTCAATAGGTTGTATAGGTTGTATTTTATTTGATTTTGTTTCATTCATTTCTAAAAATTTATCAACTATATTATAATTGAAAATTATTTGGTCTTCTGATAAACTTTTAACAGTCCCATTGCAAGGTATATAAACCAAAGTTCGTTCAATATTTATATCATTTCGGTCGTCATCCGCAGAGAGAAAGGATGTTGAAAACCCCTTTACATCTAAATTTATCTTAGATGGTTGCGACTGGGTTGGTTCAGTAAAAACTCCGAAATATTTAAGAGGTTTAATATTTATAACGCGGGAACTTTTACTCTCCTTCGAAATATTTTCAATATTATTATAAAATATTTCATATTCCGATAGGTTAGGTACTTGACTTGGCATAATTTCCCCATCAATCTTAAATTTCGGTGCACCGTCATAATAATAATTATCAACGTGCAGTGTTAGTAACCGAAGTTTATTCATTACAATCGATTCGGGAAATATAGGGATAGTATATATTTTACTGTTGTATTTGAAGTTTATTCCAGATACTTTATTATTACTATCTTTAATAATATGTGATGGGTATATATTCTCCCTTTTTAAAATAATTAAGTCCGTACGGATAAAATTTTCTAGTTTTCTAAATGTAATCATATTTCGGGTTGGGATTAAATCTAATGTAATATTATCGGGATCAGTAGAACATTTATCTTTAAATTTGTCGATTATGTTTTTTATTTTTTTCAAGTAAAGTGTTTGCTTAGTATGGTCAACCCTATTAATATCACTGATTTTAAAAGTTTTTATTATCTGATCATCATCTATATTACTACCACTTTTTTTATAGTAAATAGGTTCGAATATATATTCTAATCCTCTACTTGTTACGGAATTATACTTTATGGCAAATGCTACACGGGTATCATCAGTAATTAAATCTTGTAAACTTACAGATAGTTTTCGTGAAAAGTATGGACAGTTTATTTTAATACTATAAGAACTTTGATTTTTTCTTTTATAAACTTCGAATACTATAAGAATTAAATCATTAGATTTTTTAGTGCAATTTTTAATAAATTGAGGGGACGTGGTTATTTCATAAAATAAGTCATATCTTTTAACGTCTTCTGATAAAGTATACTCTATAAAATTTTGGAAGGAATCAACTGTATCGCGTTTCCTAAATAAAATTTCTAAAAACCCCCCGTTAATATCATTAAAAAAAACCTTTCTATTATTAGTATATTCATTGGTAATGGTATTGACGATAGTATCTTTTATTTTATTTGTTTTTGTTATACTTGTTTTATATTTTTTAGTTGACAAATCAAGGATATCAAATATTAAATTAAAATAAGAATCTGGACCCTGGTCTATACCCTTTCGTATAAATCCGTTTGCGCCATTGCACTCTTCCTGATTAAATAATTTATTTAATTTTTTACCTAAATTGCCCTCGATACCAGTACCTATAGTAAAATACTTATCACCGCTTCGATTAAGTGGTTCCCCACACTTATTCACATTTTTAGGTGTTTCGGGATTAAGTAATTCACTAAAACGATTACTATATTTTTGATAACAACATGGTGGGAATATAGGTTCTTTATTTTGCGCCTCTCTACTAATTGACAGAGGGTGTTTAGTATGAGATAAAAAACCTGGATAAAAATATGCTCCTCCGCCGCCCACTCCGCCGCTTTTAGGATACACCCATAGTCGGTCAGGTTCAGGGTTATCTTGGGGATATTCAGGGTTAAAATCCATAATGTCTAATGTTAAATCATGTTTTGCTTTTCGCCAATTTTTTTCATCTGCCCAATCAAAGGGTTCGAATGTTTTCCCTGAAATTTTAGTATATTTCAACATTCTCCAGTGAAGTGGTCTATTAGTTTCCCTATCATATAATCTGGGACACATGTACCAATTTAGAGAATCATCCTTATCGGTACCATATTTAATTGATTTACATTTCATAGCGCCTACATTTTTCACATTACCAGTAGTATTATTCAATAAGTTTTTATAATCGGCTTCTATATGAGATAAATCTTTAGGCTGTGGAATTCGGACATTGCATATTTTGCTGATAGGATAAGTTTTTACTTCCGCTAATCCCTGTGAACTTTGTTGAGTGGCGGCGGAAACGGGAGGGTTTTGACCCCGAATGTGCTCATTATCATTAAATAATTGTTTCAGTTGCCTGTAATTTAAATCTTTTTTTAGAATACGTTTATTTGTAGATGGATCACTATACGTGAATGACCATTTAATTTCGGCATCATCATCGCTATCACCCTTTTTATTTAAAATAAACTTCTTATCTATTAATATTAGTTTTACAATTTCTTTATATTCTTCATCATCGCCATAATTATCAATATAGGCGTCATCTACAAGTTTAGAATCAAAAAATAGTTTATTTTTATCAAATCCGGATTTTTTAGATTGATATTCGCAATCGCGATCAAACGGACCAAACCCATAACTTTTAATTTCAATATTTTCCTTGCCAGGTTCTTGCCTCAGTTTATCTTCCAATTCTCTATCAATCCTATCTACCTCCTCTTTTTCTGCATGATTTAAAACTTTAGGTAATCGACTTGATTGACAAACTTTATCATATTTATCAAATACTATTTCGGAATCGCCGTCGGGAAAACTGGGAGCAAATATGTCTTCATCATATTGATATAATCTGTTTAAAAATGCCCCATCTGATTTTTCTTTAGTTTTTTTATTAATACCACCACTATGTTCTTTTCTTGATTCACTGTCATCTAAATCAAGTGTTTCACTGTCGTCGCTCTCATTTTCACTATCCTCCTCGTCGGCAGTCTTTTCATATTCTTCACTTTCACTCCCGGATGGGGAATTAATACTTTCCCCATCCGAATCATCACCCAAATCATCATCCGAATCATCATCCGAATCATCCGAATCATCTTCAAGCACATCGTCGTCCCCCCCACCCTCTGCTTTAAGACCAATCATAGTTTCTTCCATAATTTCAGGGGATATTTCGGAGGTTTCCTCTAAAATATCCTCTTCAAGTTTTAAAAAACACTGTTTAATAATAGTCTTGATATAACGCAGAGCAAGACTGCTGGAACAACCCATAATAATACAATTCACCTTCTTGCGGGTATCATATGGGTCACTGGATTTGGCCGAATTAGTATATTTATTATTAAAATCAATTACGATAGTATTTTTTTCACCATACGTAAATATTTTATGTCTAAAATTAATTATTATAGAGTCGTTATTAGGATTTTTTAAATATTTATATTCCACCTCATCAATTATAGATTTATTACTCAATTTAATAGTATAGGTACCGTTTTCACTATTATATAAATCAATTGTACAATTTTTAATGTCGTCGTCACCTAGATATACTACTGTTTCACCAACTTTAAATTTTGATGATATATCATCAATGGTAATAAACGGAGAGATTCTATTTATAACATCTATTAATTTTATTCTTGAATTAATAATACTAAAATTAGTATCACTACGTATAATAAAATGATAGTATATTTTATAATCAGTTATATTGTAATAAGGTTCTATATCGACTATAGGGGTGTTTAAATCGTTGTATGAAATTACGAATTTCCCAGTATAAAATTTATCCCCGATAATTTTATTTTTTAAAAAATCATTTATTTTTTCAATAAAGGTTTCACTGTCATTAAATAGGTCGTAATGTTTTAAATTAACTGTATTTATTTGAACATTCATAAGAGTTTTTCCACTATGTTCAATATTATATAAAAGAACGTCACCATATAATATTTTTTTCTTTTTAAATAATACTTCGTCATTTATAGACGCGTCTGTCATGGAAATTGGTGTGTCATCTAAACTATATAGTTTTTTAATATCTAATTGAACACCCTTCGAATGGATTATGTTTGCTGCCAATTTATCATTAATAAAATTGTAAATTTTACCCTTGTATTTTTTGGTCGACAATATTTCACTTAATTTAATTTTAAAAAACAAAATAACTTTTTTATTAATAATTTGTGGTAGTTTATTTTGAACACTTTTTTTATCAGACGCATTACTCTTTTTCCGCCCTCTTTTATTGGTGCGCAGTTGGTCTAAATTGTCAAGACTTAAATCGATGCAGTTAAAACTACACCAATTCTTAAGTGTATTTTTACGAATAAGAGGTTTTAAATTTCCATTTTGTTTTAATATTGGAGTAAATAATTTACACACTTCATCCGAACCCTGGATATCATTGAATTTAGCAAAGGGGATATCAAATGACAATTCTATATTATTAAATAAATCTATTAATGAATGTTGATTCTGTGATAAAATACACGTATTTTTAATATCGGTCATTAATATCTTTTCCAACTTTAAATCAGTTTTTGTGTATTTATCGAGTATCTCTGGAGTATCGTTATATTGATACGTTTCTTTTGTTTTCTTTCTAAAAGGAAAACACCAATCTAAAATATCAGCATCATTATAAACAGCCTTAACATTTTTATAATTGTAAAAATATAATATGTCAGAGGCAGTTAAATCTCCTAATAATTTTGTGGATTTTATAGGAGTTTCGTCGTTAAAAGAAGTGTAAACAGTATCTTTTTCAAAATACGCAGAAATATTTGTATTAATACTTGAATCGCTCACTGTAAATTTTGTGGCGCCAAATTTATTAATATTAATAGTCCGGAACCGTATGCCGAGTTTTATTAAAACATTAATTATTTTATTAGTAATTATTTCCGGGATATTTTCGTCTATAAATTTATTGGAATAAAGGGCACTATTTATTTTTTTTATAATTAGTTTAGGTACATAATATTTTGCCAATAAATTTTCAACCTCTCTGAAATTAAAATTATTATTTTTAAGAGTTAGCATAATATTACTTTGGACATTTTTAAGTATGATATTATCAACGTGACAATCAGTATACAATAATATTTTATTAACTTCAAGGTCCTTATCTCGTTTTTTTATTTGAGTATTTGTTCGGATCTTAGTATTTATAAAAGTGCATATAATATTTTCTACTTCGTTAATTGTATTTATTTTTGATATATGTTTATCTATAAAATATATTTTGGAATATAAGTATTCGCCGCTTTGGGATGTAATATTTAACTCCGTGTTAAAGTTAGTACCAAACGCTTTTTTTAAAATTTTTAAATTTTTATAAGTCGAAATTTTTTTACCAGTTATTATAAACTGACTAAAATCATTTAATATAGTAGTTGTAATACCTTCATATTTGTCTAATTCGCCTATAAACAAAAACATAATTTGGTCTATATTTTTGGGTTTAATATAGAGTTGCTCTAATTTATTTATAATCGTACTGGGAATTTCGGAATCGATATTTTTAATATTTATAGATGTTAATATATCTTTATAGGTTTCCGCATTAGAAGGAATTTTCTTAGTAAAGATATTGTATATAACTTTCATTATTTTATAATTATTATCATGTTCCATAATTAATATATATACACAAAATATATCTATTAATTTTTAAAACTTTTTTATTTATATATAATATAAGTGAATATGGAATCTATTAAACCTACTCCGTTAAAAAAATTTGTTATTAATACGTCTACTTTTGGGTTCAATGTATTATCAGCAGAAAAATTATTTCACATGGAGAGAGTATATTTTACTCTTAGAAATGTCTTAAGATTAGAAATAGCCATTGTGATAACTATAATAATTAATATGTTGATTAGTAATACAAGTTTATATAATATTTATGTAAAAAACGTAGAACCCTCGTCAATTAAAATCGGTAAAACTAAAATTAAAACGAGAAAATTAATTGCTATGTTAATTAAATATATAGTACTAACTTTAATTTTTTCTATAGTAGTTTTTTTAAGATAATTTTAAAGGGGTTGCTGTTACATTAATTCCACAATATTTAATGGGACTATTCTTATAATCAACATATTTATAGATACCCAGTTTAATACCTATTTTTAATAATTCTGTCATATTATCCCAAAATTCTTTATTATGACCAACTGTTTTAGATTCAAGATGGGCCAATTCATGCAATACTACAAACATCAATGTATTTAAATCTACTAAACTCTCCTTTTCATCTTTATGTCGTATACATAAAACTATTTTTTCACCTTTATTAAGTGAATAAGATGTATATTTAGAATTAGAAAGCGATTCCGATATATTATTAGAATTATATTTTTTATACAATGTACTGAAAGTACCTTTATTTTTAGTATAATTAATCAGTGTATCAATATTTTTTACTACTGTTGCTAATAAATCCGCTCCCGCTTGTTTATTTTCTCTATTTCTCACCAAATATTCTTTATTGTCTATAGCAGATTTAACTTTTGTTAATTCAGCATATTGGTACTCATAGTATAAAAACAATATTAATAAGACTGTTATTATAACTATAACAAATACTAATTCAATCATCCCTACTAATATTGTATAAGAAATAAATTTATTTCTTAATTAATAATTTAATTAGATTTTTACTACGTTGTAAATATTAACAATTTGATTTTTTAATTAAAGACTGAAACAATATTAATTAATATGTCTAAATTAGAATTCCAAATTATTAGTTGGCATTCAGCTGATGAAATATTAGATTTTACACCATCTAAGAGTTACGATAATAAAAAATCTTACAATAAAAAGGACGCCAGTCGATTTGTAATTTCATTATTCGGTAAAGACCACGAAGACAAAACATATACAGTAAAAGTAGAAAATTTTACACCGTATTTCTATATTAAAGTTTCGGATGATTTTAGTAAAGCCAAAAAAAATTTATTGGAAGACTGGGTACGCGATGAAATGCAATTTAAATATAAAGACTGTTTTCTTAGAACTTCGATAGTTAAGCGTCATAGTTTTAGAAATTTCGACAAACAAAAAAAATATAAGTTTATACGATTTGTGTTTAATAATAAGGGCGCTATGAGAAATGCTGTTTCCAAATTTCAAAAAAGAGTGCAAATATATAAAGACAAATCTATACTAAAACCCGCTAAAGTCAGGATTCTCGGGTTAACAAAAAAACCTGTTGAATATGAGTTATACGATAATATGGTAGACCCTCTATTAAAATTTATTCATCACCGCGATATTGATACGGTGGGATGGGTGCAGATAAAATCAAACAACTATAAAAATATTGATATTGATACTACTTGTGATAGTACAGTTCGATGTGATTGGAAAAGTGTAAAAAAAATTGAGGAACGGGGTAATACTAATATTAAAATCATGGCATTTGATATAGAATGTGATTCCGCGCATGGCGATTTCCCACTCCCAATAAAGGATTATACAAAACTATCGCGTGAGATATATTACGCTTTTCTAAAATTAGTTAAAAATGATCCTAATAATTTATTAGATAATAAAGTCAAATTCGTTAATAAATGTTTATTGGCGGCGTTTAAGAAGGGAAATAGTGAACTTGGAATAAGTAAAATATATTATAAATCATTTGATAAAATAAGTAAATATTCTAGAAATATTATTTCATCCAGTGTAGCAGAGTATTTAATTGTAGGTAATACACGCAATAGTATAGAAATTAAAAATCATAATATTAAATGCATAGGGGGAATTAATATTATTCTTAATAATACTAAAACGTATAAGAAATTAGTGGAATGCCTTATAGAGAATGAAATAATTGAGGATGGCGACGTAGAAATTGACCGTTATAAATGGGAATACAGGCGTATCACTGATAAATTCCCTCCCCAATTCGACGAGGTTGTAAGTCAAAGAGATATTGATAAATTAGTAAGTTATTATAATGAATTAGAAAATGACGAGGGTGACTTAAAATATCCTGAATTAGAGGATGATTTAGCAAATAAACTCCCACGAGTAAAAGGTGACCAGACAATTCAAATAGGTTTATCATTTGTTAATTACGGTTCACGCGTCCCATATAAAAATTATATGTTAACGTTAAAAGGGTGTGACATATTGGATAACGCTGTAACCGAATCATTTAAAACTGAAAGCGCCCTACTTGTACGCTTTACCGAGATAATTCAAACTGAAAATCCAGATGTTATAACTGGGTGGAATACTGATGGGTTTGATATCCCTTGGTTGTTTAAAAGAGCAAATGAGACAGGATGCCTAGAGGAATTCTCCAAAATGAGCAAACTTAAAGATTATGAATCAAAACTTAAAATTAAACAGAAAAAAAGTTATACTGGTGAATTAGTTAATGTAGACTATGTAGATATGGTAGGGAGAATACAAATGGATCTTTTACCGCTTGTAAGAAAAAGTCATAATTTGGGTTCGTATAAATTAGATAATGTAGCGGCGACCTTTATTAACGGGGAGATATTAAAGTTAGTTTACGCTCCCGATTCCGACTTGACAACAGTATTTACAAAATCCGTCGTAGGATTAAACAATGAGAATTTCGTTATATTTAATATATTGGATGGTTATTTGGATAACCAGTATATGGAAGGTAAAAAATTTGAGATAACTAATCTAAACAAGCAGACCAAAACTTTTGAGGTTCATGGTAAAATAGAACTAGACCTGGAGAAGAGTTGTAAATGGTGCTTAGGAAAGGACGACGTGACCCCTAAAGATATTTTTAGACTACAAAAAGGCAGTGACCATGACCGCTTTATAATTGCTAAGTACTGTATGATGGATGTTATATTATGCATTGAATTGCTTAATAAATTAGAAATCCTAACTAATAATATTGGTATGGCAAATGTTTGTAAAAATCCTTTGTCGTGGATTATACATCGCGGTCAGGGGGTAAAAATTTTGAGTTTGGTTTCCTACTTTTTGAAATCAAAAGATTATATTCTACCATTCTTATACAAAGATTCATTTGACAAGGAAGGTTATGAAGGTGCAGTTGTATTGGACCCCAACCCTGGAATATATATTGATAGACCCATTGCTGTCTTGGATTATAGTTCACTATATCCATCGTCAATGATTGAGGTAAATTTATCGCATGAAACAATTGTTACAAATCCAATATATCTAGGGGATGAAGGTGGAGAACTTTTAAATGAATCCGGTTATGATTTCGAGGATATTACATATGATAGATATAAAACATTATTTACTCCAGGCGGCGCCGT
>Ga0114998_10000134_pt1 | contig 45203 bp, 6 predicted proteins | sample ArcticOcean_MG_C_5_FD_87044 | JGI IMG/M metagenome (GOLD analysis project Ga0114998, IMG submission 87044) | Marine microbial communities from western Arctic Ocean - ArcticOcean_MG_CB4_138 | ecosystem: Environmental > Aquatic > Marine > Oceanic | place: Arctic Ocean: Canada Basin | collected... | reverse complement strand
ATTAAGAAAAAAGATTCTCATCGATGAAATTATTATTATAATTAGTATTGTGCAGATTATGAGTATTCTTATTTCGCGCCCATTGACTGCGAATTAATGCTGGCGTAATTTTCGCGAACAGTTGTTGTTCATAATCTTCGTCGCAAAGGCGCAAAATATCTACGATGTTTTCGAGAGCTCTGTAATCGATTGAATCATCTGCTGCTGCAGAGAACGAACGCTCGTCTGGTACAGAGTAAATGGCTATTTTCGTCTTCTCCTTTTCATTATTATTTATACTTCTCCTGAAACAAAGCTGGTTGAACAAGGCGGCTTCGCAGCCGACTAGAGCGCGACCGACCTGTAACGGTCGCAAAACAGTACTGCTGCTTTTCTTTTTTTGTTGTCTATTATCATGATCATCTTCATCTTCAGTAACACAATCACCGACATATCGACAGCAAAACCTCGCACGTTCGTCGTTTTCGTCATCTAAATCCTCACCATCGGCGAACGAACTCACGAACGAGGTTATAATCGTACACCTCGACAACTGCTCAGAAAACGTATGATCATCGATAATGATAGAGTCTATTAAAGTTTTAGCAAATTCGTTCGCGTTTTCCATTGGTACGTCTATCTTGCATTCGACCATGATCGTTCGACTTTGTTCGTTCACGAACACGTCGCAAGTCTTTGTGTGCTCATCATCGGAACATAAGAAATCATCGCGCTCGGATATTCGAGAGCACTTGACTTGTCCTCTCTTAAGCCACATTTTCTTCGTTTCTTCGTTTCTTCTTATCCCTTTCGAGATCGTTAAAGCGATCCTTGAGTTTAAGAATATCATCAAATGATGATCATTATACTTAAACTTTTTCTTCTTTACTATTTCATCGTCTTCATCTTCATCATCGTCTTCGTCACGTCCGATCCAAAAAGAAGAACTCGTCGTGTTATCAAAATTAGTGGTACTATTCTTTCTATTTCTATTAATTAACCGTTCGTATTTCTTCTCCTCGTCTTCGTTTAAATTAGTTCTCTCAAACACGTCTTCATCGATCGGGTTCGATAGGAGCATTATTTATTCTTCTTTATATTATTTCTATTAATATATATATATTATTACGGGACTCGTAATAATAAGCGCGTTTGACACGTTTGACGTTTGAAGAGAGAAAAGTACTATTTTATTCGTTTTTACAAAAAGCAAAAATAATAGTAATAACAAATCTATGATAATAGTAACTGATAGTAATAATAATAATAATAATGAGAGAGAGAGACTGCTGAGAGATGCAGAGATCTGTTTTTTCATCAGAGCTGAGATCAAGAAGTCGCGCGCAAACATAATGTTGGCACTTCCTAGATTGCAAAATTTCAAAAAATATATTTTATCTACTAAACCCTAATTGCATTATATGTTCGATTGGCCTAGTGGTTACGGCGTTCGCTTTACAAAACGTACGGGCAAACACGCGAAAGATCTTGGGTTCGACCCCCAAATTGAACATTTTTTTGCCATTCGCGGTTTGTGTGCATATTTTGCGATTGATTCGAGAGAAGTTCCGAATAGTTTCGCTCACAGAGACTGATATTTTCGCAGAAGCAGTTCAGAGTGAGAGAATAATAATAATAATACTCGTAATAATAATAATAATAATAATAATAATAAACGGATGTAATATTGAAAGTCTACTACAGATGATGATAATCTATATAATAAAATCTATATTAATCAAATGCCGAAATCGTTAAACGGGTCGTACGTCGACGACCCGTCTTCGTCTAATAAATTCAATTGTCTCAAACGTCTTTCTTGGTAATATTCTAATCGATCTACGGATGCCCGAATGGTTTCAAAATATCTCAACGTATTCCTTAAAGCTTTCTTTTCACCGATCAAAAGGCGGACGGCCAATAAGCGTTCATCGTCGTCGCCGTCGTCACTGTCATTATTATTTAAAAAATCTTCGTCTTGTTCGATACTCGTTTCGTACTGCAATAAAGCTTCTTGACATCCAGAAATCATAGTCTCGCACGCTCGCGTTTCGTTTTCTTTCGATACAGGTTCAGATATCAACTCCCAGCAATTGTTCCTGAACAATGCTTCGAGTAAAAAGGCATCGGTGCCTTGTAAATTTAACAATCGAGCGAAAATTCTTAAATTTTGGTCTGGATCTTCGTACGCTTTTAAATAAAACGTCGGATCGTCGCCGCCGCCGATTATTTGACCACTTATATCGCATACGTCTATTTTATCGTCTCTGTTAACGTCATCATCTGGGATTTGTATTCGTAATTCGTAGCCGCCATTCTTTTCAATTGGATCGACGAAACCATAATCGACGGCCATTTTTCCATCTAAAGGTCTCATCAGCATCGAATCCGATTGTTGTTGCGCGTAGTAATCCATGAATATCTCCTCGCCTTGAGCGTAATCTTTCAAAGCTTGGAAATAAGCAAACCTGTTGTTGTTGTTATTTTTATTGTTGTTTTCTTGTTTTTGTCGTTGTTTGTTGCCGCCAAATAAATTTGTGATCATTTGTGCACCCTCAAAAACGCTCGCCGCCGCCGCATTTCCATTATCGTTGAAATCTGAGGACGAGATCTTCCAATCAGCAGCGTTTATTTTGTTCTTTTTCTTACTATCATTCATGACTTTCTGTTGTCGTTGTTGCTCATCAGAAAATCTCGCTTTATGATTAAGCATATCCAAGCCTGGAATTAAGGCAACATCTGCGCCGTCTCTCAACGGTTGCTGCGCTCGCGAGCGCAAGACTCCAAACGTCCATAAAAACATCTCTTCTGAAATTTCAAAAGTATTCAATTCTAAAGACTCGTACATCCCTCTAACGTACGAATCGTATCCAGCCGCGTCGTCTAACAACTGCGAGCCAGTAATCCTCTGAACGTTCTTGCTAGTCCAAAACAAAGGCGACTCTAAAACCGTTGCTTCTCTTAAATAGTTCAAATATGGGTAATAAAATGACTTTTCTCCCTTTTTTAATTCGCACAAGATGAAGATGCTTAACTCAACCCACGCCGGTAGTGCGTTATTATTAGTAGATTTCAACTTTTCGAAAATCTTCGCGCACGTAGAATCTGTATCGTCTTTCATAACACTATCCTCCCTCGCCTTCTTAGCGGTTAACCAATACCTCTCGTTCACTCTTAAGACCGTTTCGTTCTTCTTAATAGTTTGCTTTGCAAACACGCCTACTGCGTTCTTTCGAATACTATTACTATTCATATTACTGCTCGTTTTTCCATAATACTGTGATGATGATGATGATGATAAAAATTGTTGAACCGTCTTCGATTCCTTAAATTCGACGTTATTACTATCTTTTGCTGGCTGCTGCGAAGTATCATCGTCCATCTTATTTAACCAAGTGAATAAATCTTCGAGTAGTTTCTCTAATCGCTCTTGCCTGATATATTTATCGTTATTAACGATCGATGCTGATGAGTTCTGAGCACTAGTAGCATTATTATTATTATTATTATTAATAATAATATTAATATTATTATTATTAATACTCTTTCTTATTAATATCGCTCTCGATTTTGGATATCCATGAAACGAACGCGATGAACGATTAGTACTACTGCTACGACTACTACTGACTATCATTTTTTGAGGAAGAATATGATGAGCACGAGGAAGGCAAAAGCCAGAAATTGAATATATATATATATATTGTACTAAATATTATTATCGCAATAATTGAAATAATAATCGTTTCAAATCGCGCGAAAATATTTTCATCATTTCTATATCTTCGTCTCACTTGCTGATAATAAAAATAATAATAATACAAGTACGAGTAATAATAATAATAATAATAATAATAATAATAAGTGAGTCAGTGATGATGAGTCAGTGAGAGAGAACAGAAGAGGAAATATATAGATCAAATGACTTCGGCATATTTCTCATTTAACAATAATAATCGAACGACGAAAGTGTCGTTACAAAACTCTCGCGACGATGGTTTTGAATTTGAACGAGAAGAGGAAGAAGTAGAAGAAGGAAGAAGAGGAAGAAGTACTCCTATTACTATTACAGAAGATGATGATGATGAACATGCACAGAATTTTCCTCGAATGAGTAATATTTTATGGGACTGCTCTGCGAATACTACGAATAATAATGAAATCATAGTTTGGTCGAGCGAATGCTGTCCTTCAGTCTTCGACTTTCGAGACGAATCGGAAATAGCAAAATATATTCTTTCAAAATACTTCAATAAAGCTACTCTATACGAAGAAGATGAACGAGAAGAAGAAGAAAACAGATGTCTGTATGCAGAGTATGCAATCGATGACGATGGAAATAGTACTAATAGTGCGGTGGTGAGAATCTCTGCGCCTACTTTGACGACGACTTCAAGAGCTGGGGGACCAAAGCATACGAGACATCTTCGGAGGCGAAGGAAAATACCGCTCGAGATTTCGTTTCTTGATCATCGCAAAAAAGATAGAAATTGTAAAAAAGAAGACGACGAGTACGAAAGAATGTCAAAAAAAAACGCGTGGGGGAAGAGTTTAACGAGCGTGAGAGAATCGTTTCACGCTTTGTGCGATACGTTGCCTTTGACTAATCGAGCGCGAGAAGAAGAAAATGAAAAAGAAGACGAAACGGCAACACCACTCGATATGTGGCCAATGCGAGCTGGAGCTGTCATTGAACAATTAAAGAACAAGAACAATAACAATAATAATAATAATAATAAGCAAAAGAAGTGGAAAGTACACATTACTATTGCTTTAGAAATGCCCTCGTGCGCGTTCCGCTTCGCTCCTATTCGTCCTTTGAGATATTCAAAAGAATTTTCAACATCATCACAAGTAGTTTCCGCTCTGGAGAATCGAACGACACGGAATAGCATTAGTATTGGTAGCAGTAATAGAAGTAATAATTATAATAGTAGTAAGAAAAAGAAACGTGAAGAAGAAAAGAAAGAGACAAAAACGGGTTTTCTGACGCTCGATCGCGCGCGGCGAATGTGTTTTCTCAGAACAAAGTCAAAAAGAGTTCAAAATTTAGAGACTTCTTTAGTGGGCGTGTGGGTGCAACGAAAAAACACGAGCAAATATGAACGAAATAACTTTTTGCGATCGAGTGAAGTATGGGCCGCTTGCTTAAGATATGCCTCCAACTCCGTTTTGAGAAAAGTCTCTCAAAACGGGAGCTTTTTACTTTGTTTGGTGAACAACGCAAAAGATAATAATCACGATAACAACGACGACGATAATGGAAGAGATAATGACGATGATGATGAGATTGCTGTTTCTTCTTCTGACATTATCGAATGCTATGATTGCGTTGCGACGCAGGGAAAAGAGCCGTTTGTGGCGCATCAAATCGATGTAACGCTTGAACTAACGAATAACAAAGACATTTATTCAAACGAAAAATCCTCTCGTTTCGTTCTCGGTGCTGTGAAAGAAATTGAGCGTGCATCGATTGATTTTTTAAACGACGAAGATGACGAAGAAGAAGATGAAGAACTTTTTGGTAGTGACAATTTTTATCGCGCAGGCGACACTTTTGAAGAAGAAGAAGACCGACGAAGAAGAACAACAACAAACAAGAATAATAATAATAATGATAATAATAATAATAATAGTTTTCCAAACGCGTCGGTTGAAGCGCAAAGAGAAGTTGAAGCATTGAAAAAAGCGCTTCGAAGCAATATTGACGACTACGAAGATTACGATAGTAATAATAATAGTAGCAATTCTCCGCGTTCCTTGGCGACTGCTTTAGTCAAACAAGCAGAGCGCTCTTTTCTCGCGAACCGATTTATTTCAAAAGAACGAAAAAAAAACATCATCAATAACTTCTCGACAGCCGCTCGAACCGTTCGCTTTTTTGAAGTACAAGAAGAAGAAGAAAAAGAAAAAGTGAAAAATAAACTCAATAACAACGGTCTTGGATCTAATAACACTGATGATAAAATCAAAGACGACGATCTTGATCTTGATGATGATGATGATGATGATGCGCATATACTGCGTAAATACACGAGCTGATTTGAATGTCAAAAGGCCTTTCGCCGTCGTAGTTGATGATATGTAAATTTTCTCATGATTTTAGAACTATTTTTAGTCTCAACGTTTTTATGGACCGTGCTGCTGTGTGCTTTTGCCAAAATGGTCTGACAGTCTGATAAATATGTAAATTTTCTGATGGCTACGTAAAACGTAAAAGGGCTTTGTGTCACAGAACCACGACCACACACACGATCGATCCATAGGAGAGCATTTTCCATTTTTCCTCACAAAAATATTAAAAAGAACCGCGCGAGCGAAGAATCGATTCGTTCGTTTATTAATAGTACACATACATATAATAGTTAATTACATAACACGGAGATATATTTCATATACATATACACACATATATATAAGAAGACGAAGTGTTCATAGAGCTAAACAGCAAATAGAGAGCGCTTAGGTATTAGATCAACGCGCGCGAGAAACAAACGCACGCGTCTCTTTGATCGTGAATTCGGCCAGAGCGCGCGCGTCTGTACTCTTCGCACCAGAACGTTCTCGATCTTTCGTTCAGTTCGTTGATCAAAAGAACGCTGAATAAGATTTAAACAGAGCTGGATCGCATAGTTTTATCTATAGATATATATAGGTGAATATCTTTGTTTGATTTAGTTTGATCGAGAGAGAGAGAGAGTTCGCGCGCGAGCGAAGACCTGATCGAGATCTCGAATCCCTTTTTTTTGTTCAAACGTCTCTCTTTGCCCTCTTTTTCTTTAGTATTTCCAGAGACCATCAGTCAGTGCAGTGCATAACGATCGGTCACTTTTTTAAAGCACGGGCGCTTATTAACTAACCTCTCTCTCTCTCTTTGTAGTTTATATAATCTATACATAGAATAGATCGTATTATAGCGTAGACCGACGAGTATATATAAATATATAGATATTTATATTCAAACAGAAAGAAAGGAAGGAAGGAGAGCGACAAAAGACACATCGTCACTTCTTCCTCCTCTACTAATTTTCTATAAATATATTTTTTAAGGAAAGAAAAGTCGAATATAGTACATACGTAGCGTAGAAATATCAATAACAAAATGAAATCGTCAAAACAAAGCGGGGGAATTGTTGTTACTGTTAATAGAAAGAAAACGCTTATTTTTGCCGTTTTCGCGCTATGCTTAGTAGCGTTTGGAAGCGGAGCGCCTTCACAACAAAAGGCGCATCGCTACGGCTCGGATGACTTGAGCCGCGAAGGATTCTCAGACTCTGCGAGAGCGGACAATCGCGAATCGCTTAGCTCTGATTTACCTCGCGTCGAGGATTTCAAAGAGAAGGGCGGATTTTTTTCGACGAGCAACGATGACGATCAAAGCGACGTCCACGTCGTTTCTTCGGAAGACGTCAATATCGTGAGAAGAGGTTCGGGATCTCGAACGCTTAATGAATTCACGGAAGATGGTCATTTTATCAGTCCGTTATCTCCTGAAGTTATTGGATGGGAAGAAGATGCCGTTGATGAAGCACTCGCGTTTTACTCCCCCCAGTTTTACGAAGCGTTTTATTCGTTTTATGACTTTTACTCTTTTTATGACTTTTATGATTTTTACGATCAAAAAGTTGATGCCGAGTTTAAAGAATTTACTGGTCCAGATGGAGGCATTTTGCAGCTTTGCGAAATTGCAGTTTCTCCTGCCATTGGTTCAGATAAAGGGGGTACAAAGGTCTCCGTGATGATGTCTGGGCACGTCGCGCGAGACCATAACTCTTTTTATTGCAAGTTTGGCGAACAACCCGTCGAAGCCATGAGCGCCCAAATCATGGATGAATCTGGCGTCTTGGTTATTGTTTGCGAAGCACCGCCGATGGAGGACGATGAAGATGTCACATTGCGAATTTCATTGGATGGATCGCTTTACTCTGTCAATGGAGCTCAGTATCATTACCACTCAAAAATGAGCGTCGCAGACGTTAAACCATCCGCGCCAAAGGTTTCAGCCGAAGGCGGGACTGCTATTCGCTTCACCTTGGGCGACTACATGTTCGGTCCTGGTTTTGACCCGAGCTCTGTTACCGTGCCTTCCGCGTGCTATTTTGGTTCAATGAAAGTAGATGGCGAGTTTGACGCATTGAAGTCACAATTGACTTGCCTCGCGCCTTCTTTGAAACAAATTACGAAATCGGCCTCCAGCGCTAACGTTGAGCTTAGAATTTCTTTGGATGGACAAGTTTTTTCAGACGATACAGTCATGGTCCGCTACGGCTCTGGTAAGACCTCTCTTAGTACGATTCCTGCTCCGAAGCAATTCAATAACTGGTTTGATAATCTGCAATTTGACTATCTTCCGTTCCATCCGGAGTATTGCGTATTCTTTGAGAATGGTGATTTTGCCTCATTGGCCGGTATTGCGGTTACACCTGGTGTAATTGAACCTCCTTTCTATTCAGGAACGTTTGAATACTTTGTTTTGTTGACGGTTGATGATTTACCAGATATGAGAGTCGCGTTGACTCCAGTCGCGACGCAACCAGACGCAACCATTCGCATCGGCGGATTGTACGGCAAGCAAGTAAGATCGGGCGACACTTTTAGAATTGGAGTCCGACTCGGTGAAAACAAAGCGTTAATTGTCGTCACCTCGCCAAACGGTTTATCCACTCGAACTTACATCATTACAGTTTACGTCTTGATGGACGAAGAAGAAGGCGCCTCTCTCGGCGATATTCAACTCGATCGCGGCGAGCTTGAACCATCATTCATGCCGGATATTTTCAAATACTCGACGTTTTTGGACTCCTCAAATCACAGAATTGGAATCACGCCGCATTCTCTATCCGGTAACGATGTCAAGATTTGTCGAATCACGACTGGGTCCTCTGAAGAGATGAAAAGAATGTGGGCGAGAAAGCGTATTCGCAAAAACTTCTACGATAACGCGTTTGCTTGCGAAACTGTCAATTCTGGTGAAAAAGGTTACATGCGTTTGGAAGATGGATTCAACTTGATTCAAATCCGTTCTAAAGATGGTAGAAACACTGCAGTGTACGAGCTTCTTTCCTATAAAGAGCCTGGATTTGACGACGGTTTCTCGTGCGACGGTTTTGCCGAAGCTGGTCTCGTCGATACAATCACTCATTCTATGAATGTTGACATCGATTATTCGTTGTTTAGTGATCCTACGACGCACTTTTACGCGAATTTCTTGGCAGACTTGATTGATGTGTTGACGTGCAACGCTCAGTTATACTTGGGCGATGCTTCGGTCACTTCTTCATCCTTCACAATCAACTCTGTAACTGCTGATCGCATTGGATATACCGATATCTCGGTTACGTTCTCTGCGCCAATTGGAGCTTTGACTTCGTCTTACAGATCTCAAGCTCGCGAAAACTTGCAAGTATTCTTCTCCAACTGCGCTTCAGTTTCAGTCATGAATCTCCAAGCGTACGACTGGTCGACAAACTCTATCTCTATTTCTTGCGAAGAAAGTTTAGCACTCGACGGTCTTCCGCCGTACAACGCATTTGCGTTGCCAAACATCCAACTTAGATCTGGTTCTATTGGTTATGCTACCGCGGATGTCCGAGAAAGTACAGCTGGTCGCTGCGTAGGCGGTCCTGAACACTTTGGGGTCATTCTCAATCGCACGTCTGGCACGAGTGGTTGCGGGATGTGGGAGCGACCCATCGGTTCGCTTTTAAATCTTCCTGTCTCGAGTACTGGGTCTGCTCAGTTTTATATGGGAGGATCTAATTCGTGTTCTGGTGATGTTGGGTTTGATTCTACAACCCCAATTTACAAAGCAATTGCGAACCCGGCGGCTTTGATCGAAACATACGTGAAGAATCCAGTTCTTTACAAAACTGGTCCTCCAGCTAATGTATGGTATAAGCTTTCTGATTCAGACGGGCGCGATCAAGTTCAACTCAGCGGCTTGACTGTTTCCATGACTTTGAACTTGAACGGTGCTACTACCAAGGGCGAGTGTGAAACTCCAAGTGCGGTCACTGGAGCGGGTATGTGCAAGGTCCAACCAGTTTCAGAGTGGTTTTCTACATCTAATGAACAAGTTGGTTCAGGTGCGATTTCTTTTCAGTACGATTCAGTGACCTATGGAACGAGCCTAACTTTCACGTTCACGCTCAAGAAACATTACGACCACGATTCTGTAACTGAGCCTACTATTATTTTGGAAGCGGCGAAATATCCCATATTTTCCGGAGAGGAAAGCGTTGTTGAAATTTTCGTCAACACTGGAGATTACGGTTTGTATGCTGGGGATTTTGAAATTTTATTCAGCGATGCAGGAAATGGAGCTCAATGGGATGCTTCAACATTTGATTATGTTGGTTTTACGTCGAGCGGTCTCTGGCAAGCAAAAGCGATTGAATCCATTCCAGGCTACCTTATATCGATCGTTTTTTTATCTCCCTCAACAAATGTTTTAGAAGAACAAACGAAGGGAACTAAATTAAAAATTGGAGAAATTACTTTGAGGCAAAAAATTACGTCGTACACGAGTACTTTTGGAACGTATGCGTGCGTGGCTGGAAGTTCTTGGTTGAATTGCGACCAAGGTTTGTTATCTGGTTCTGTTAGGCAAATGGCAAACTGGGGCTTGCGCTCTTATGTCGAAGCAGGAACTGCGAGTGTCGTGAATTCGTACTCCCGCAGCGCTCCATCAGGAGGTTTAGAGCCTGGATTGGTTGTTTCCTCTAGGAAAGTGAAGTTGTATGACTCCATCGGGCAAGCGGATTTAGTAAACGCATATCCAATCACATCGCAAGGAACTAGTACGAGCATTGTCTCCTATGTCGTTTGGTCATCGCCAAGCACCTTGGACGAATCTATTATTCCTGATTCATGCACTAGTGGTACCGGTTCATCGGCTGCGTTTACTTTATCGATCACTTCAACTGGATGCGATGTTACCATAGACAGTACTCATACCGGTCATGGTAATTTTTCAATCTCAATTAAGAGTGATAGTTTAACATCTTCTTCTTCGTTGAGCGTGTACTATCCTATTGAATCGGAAATTGTCGTTACCGATACCGTTTTGAACCCGATTAATTTACCGTTTAAAACAATAATTACTCAAACAAACGTGACAAATAACGTGACAAACGTAACAACGACGTATGATGAAATATCTTATGAATACACTTCCTGCTCAGAAAAGCTTTGGCAGTATACAGATATTAAGGCATTTGTGACTTTTGGAGGCAAAAACTTGGAGTCAATCTACAATAACGACGTTACATGTTTTACATCTTTCAAAGTTGTAGATGAAGTTACCGACGCAGTTTTAGTTTCTCTTTCAGGCACTAGAATCTTTGTGAACGAAACGTACGCTTCTTCTATCGATAAAGTCACAAAAACTGTGGAAATTTATGACGAGGAGACAAATACGACGTCAACTGAAGAAATAATCTCGTATCCGACTGTAGGGAGTGCTATTGTTTCTTTTGCGAGCCCTGCGATTCCAAGCATTCTAAATGCGACGGCGACCGTGATCGTAAGCGCTGTTGATGACTTCGTTAATGTTACTCAATTACTTGGTGCGGTTGTTACCAGTACTGAACTTTTAAGTACTCCTGCTGGAGTTGCAATTGGAGCTGAGTCTGAAGTAGTTGTAAGCGTTGAGCTCAAGCACGACTTCAAGAACGAAGAAGATCAAGGTCAAATTTGGGTTTGGGCACATTTTACGGACGGGTCGACAAGATATATCAGAAATATTGATGGCCTGGACATTACTGTCAGTGCAAATTCAACAAACGACTTATTCGTTGCAGCAAATACTGTTGGTACTTCTGATTTTCAGCTAACTGTTCCGTTGAAGGCTACCTCTGTTGATTCACTTACAGACGGTTCTTTGTTAAACCCAACTTGGACGGTTTGCGATTTGGCTTATGAAGTTCCTGGAATTATCCCAACTCTTGTCGACCTCGCAATACCTGTCTCAATGGAATTCACTACAAGCACAGAACGAGTTACTCGAACTGGAGACGGCGCAAGCGAGAACCCAATTTCAGTTCCAACTCAAGCTATTTTGACTTTTATAGTTCATTATGATGATGGATCTTTCAGGGACTTTGTTCTCGATGATCGTGCTAATTTCACAATTACTTCTGGTGAAGATTGGATTGATTTCACTGAAGGCGCTTTAATACCAAAAAGTGACATAAATGACACTGGAGCGATTACGATTACAGCTTCGCTACCTGAATACGCTCCAGAACTTGGATCTGCTACGTTAACAGTGGTCTTGGTTGCTCTTGATAATGTAGATATCGTTACAAACCCGTATCCCTCGTATGATGGTTCGTCATTGTACGAAACCACTACTCTTAGCAAAATTGCATGCACAGAACAATATCAAAGTCTTCAAGCAACTTTATCCGCTTCCTTATCCGATGGGTCTATCTATGACATTTCAAAATATGGTAATTACATTTCAAGCAGCTCATCAATTGGTCTCGTCTACGGCGCTGAAAATACAGTTGGAGGAGCCGGCGTTGGAGCTAATTTTGCTGTCGGCCAATCTGTTGGAAGTTTTGAAATGCAATCAACCTTTGGGCAGGGAGCAAAACAATTTAAAGTTACTCAGACGATTGAGGTGACGGACTCGCGTGTAAGTATCACGGCTATTGAACACATTACACAATGGGATTCTGGACAGACGTTTTTGGGTTATTACGGTGCGTCGAAAAAGATTAGATTGAAGATGACCTTCAGCGACACAACTGTGTTTGAAGATGTATTGGATCAAGATATTCCTCTGCCGCTTCTTGCTGAAATTACTTCAAGTTACGATGATGCAATTCATGTTGTGTCAAACTATGTAGAGTTGCAGGCGAACTATTACAAAGCAGTAACTCTAAGTGCTACGAGTATCTGTACAGTCGCACTGCGTCAAAATGGAGAGCATCCAGAAATCACCGGCACCGATAGTGTCTATGCTAATCTTTTAGCGGATTCTATGGATGTTGATCTTGGATCTATGATTGGAATACCGTTTCCACCTAAATCTATGGGCGAATTCTTTGAACTTGCCGTGCGAGTTAATACTGGTAACGAAAGTCTTGTTGGTACTCAACTTAAAATCAACTTTGACGATAATTATATTAAAGCAGTAGACTCTGTGGTTGTAGGAAATGACTGGCCGTACTATTTTCAAGCGACTGTCAATTATCCTTCGACTTCAGTTGGAATTCTCATTTCTGATACAGAATCTACCGTCATAGGTACTGCAATTGAAATTGCCGTGATCACTTTCGAGGTCGTTACAGATCAAGCTGTTGTCACTGAAATTGATGTCGATGTGCAATCGTTTGTTTCGCGAAATGATTTTGATCAAACTAATTTAGATCCATTCACGTCGCCAAGAAGTGTAAGCCAAATTGCGTTGAATTCTGCATCGAGACGTCGCTCCTTGCTCTCCAGCGTATCGCGTCGTAAAATGCTCCAAAGTTCTGATGATTGCGTCTCCACCGGTGTAACAGTTAAAACAGGGACCATTGGTGTAGATTGCTATCCTCGCGTGTTTGGAGATATTAACGGTGACTGCTTGTTTAACTTGGACGATGCTCTCATAGTCGAATACCACTTGTTGGGTCAAATTGTTAATGGTATAGATTATAAAGATCTATCGATTTTCTCTTCGTGGCAGCTCATGCAAATGGATGTGACTTTGAACTACCTCGATCCCGATTATGATCGAGAAAAGGGTGGCTGTAAGTTATGGAGTGGAGAAAACTCTACGACGGTTTGCCCTACTGCGGTAGACGGTTCATACTTGAAGAAAGCTACTGGTGTGTACAAATTTCTTGCCATGTTTTCTAGGTATGAAATCGTTACTCCAAAGTTAAATAACGAATATTCGTATTTAACTGTTACTGCTAGAGTTTATGATCCCATCTTTGATCCTTTTAATATTGCTGGTTTGAACGGTGACTCCTGCGCTTTGGGCTATTTGCCATCCACCTCTCGTACTGTCGTAGGACAATTGGATAATAGCTTTCTCGGTGATTTAACTTATTATGCCTACCAACCTGCATACGGAGATTCAAGCTATGGTGAGCCTTACTCTGAAGTTTTCATCGAATATGGGCGCACGGATGGGCTTGCTTTCAATAACTCGAATATGACTATCGTCACTGGCGAACGTTGGGGAACTTTGTATGACAAGGATGATAATATATTAATGTTTGACAAGGAGGGTTCGACGTTGGCTGACGAAAAAAATTTCATCACGAAAGCAGCGCCTACAAACGTTGGAACGTACGTCGTTCAAACTAAAGGTAACGCCGAGGACGATTTCGCTTTCAAATACGAATGGAATGAAGATTCTCCTACCGAGAGCGTCGCCGGCGTGACTATCCTGATTCAAAATTATGCCGCGGACGGTGTACCACTTGGGACACATTATCCCTTCTATGGTTCTTCAGAGTACCCTTACAATATTTCTGGTTACGAATTTGATCCAATTGCTCCCATCTCGATACAACCAGCTGGAGATGGACTTTTGCTTTCCGATTTTGAGGTTTCTATAACGACTGTTCTTGGCTCCCCGGGCGTTCCTTCGGGTACGACGAAGCAAAATGAACCTTCGGGTTACTATTCCAGAGACTTTTTTGCTTTCAACAACAAGGCACCGGGCTCTACTGGTAGCTTAAAAATGGCTGTTGGCAGTGATGATCAATGCTCTACTGAAAATTTGGCTAACATTCAAGGTCAAGTCTCTAGTGAATACACGACTGCTCGCGAAAGAGCTTCTGAAATGGCTGTAATTGTGAAAAATCCAAAAATTGAAATCGGTGAACCAATTTTTCGATTGCGGTATCAGTTGCGCGATTCGAATGGTCGACCGCAAGTTTTAACATCCGGTATTTCCGTTATGATTGAACTCACTTCTCCGGACGAATCCTCTGTTGTTGAAAAAGCTTGCGGTGTGCCAAGCGCTATTTCAGGAGGGGGTGACTGTGAGACTACAATAAATTCCGATTGGTTTCCATCATCGGATTCGATCGCTTGGAATACAGATGTTTCCTTTGGTGTCATAATGAGATTATCATACTCAAAAGAAGAAGTTGCAACATTTCAGTCCTCGGGAGCTCTAGTGAAGCCACCAACTACTGACGATCATCAAGAAACTATGATTAATAACCCTCACGTCTACATGAAGCTGAGATACTCTCCAGTATATAATGGCAGACTGGAGACTTGGGATCTTTACGCTGCCACTGACTCGAATGCTTTGATATCTTACATGGTCAGTTTGGAATGGAATACTTCTTATCTTTCCTATAATTATTTTAGTGTGAATTCTGGATTGTTCAGTCCATCGCCAATTATTAAAACGGTCGGTACAAATGCTGTTCGCATAGTTTCAGTCGGATTAAATGTTACCAAGACGTTTTCTGATACAAGTGGACACGCAGTATTATATCTCGGAACGGTTGGATTTATTGTCTCTTCAGGTGCCGCAAGTGGAAAAGTAGAAAGGGCTCTATGGGGCACAACGAATGCTCTCGTTAACGAGGGAACCCGTGAATACGTTATAAATGAAGCGATTCAGTTCGACCACTTGTATGGAACATCAACTTCGGGATCGCTTATGATTGGTCAAAAGACTCGTACTGGAATTTATGCCTATTTGGACGAAGCTGAAGTATTGAATACGGCTTACCTTACAGGTACTACGCAAAATTATTTCCTTACCGTGATGAGTGTCTGGAACGTCGGGTCTGATACACAGGTGACAGGCTCTATTGATTGCGAATCAAGTGCTTCATTTGCCGCTCAGGCCATCGATGATATTGGAGGTTGTTCTGTTTTGGTTTTACCCGGTTCCTCTGACGGATATAAGAATATTGCAATAAGCGCAAACGTTGATGATCACTCTGTGGTTGTACCTATGACGGTTTGGTTCCCCCTTGATGTTGAACTTTTCATTGTTAATCCAACGTTGCATCCTATTGCAGGGGTTTGCTCTGTTTGTTCGTTCACGGATTGCGAGATTCCAATGTACCAAACTTCTTCAATTCGAACTGTTGTAACGTACGGTGGCCAATTTTTGGACTCTGTCTCAGGAGTGGATGTTTCATGCTCGGTTTCTTACGAATCTTCGAGATCTGAAGTTGCTTTCATTACTGGAGCTACTTTAATGGGTAACAATCCTGGGACTAGTACTGTTACACTTGCAAATTCCAAATCGACAGCTTACGCTGAAGTAACAGTCGATTCAACAGAGCTTACTGTGAAGAATTTTGAGGCGATGTTGCCAAATTTGGTACAATGGTCTGCTATTACGGCGCCTAGCGCACAAATCGACTATTCTATTAACGTGAAAGCAACTCTCGAGCAGTCGCTTACGGCTGCTGGAGAAGGTGGACCGTTATATTTCATGGCTACTCTGAGCGACGATTCTACTCAATATGTTACCAAGACAATGGGAGTTTCCGCAGGTATTTCTACGGAACCTTGCTATAATAACGACGGCGTAGTCACCATTTGCTCAGATTCCGTCAGAATTGTGGAGGATGGTGATATTATCAACGCATACGTTGCTGCTAATGCTGTCAGTATTACAACAGAATCTGCTATAACGGCGCAATGGTCTAATATCTGCAACCGAGAAATTGTATATTCTGGTGTGGGCAACGTGACAATTTCGTTATCTCCAGTCGCTGCTATCTTTGTTAATGCAGATACTAGATATATTACGGATAAAGACTCTAACGCCAAAGATGCACCGGCAAGTATTGCTACATCTATTCAACTTCAAGTTTCCGTTCGGTATGAAGATGGTAGTGTAGTAGATTTTACGAACGATGTAGAAAGACCGCCTTCCTTCTCCGTATCAATGGGAGCAAATATTGCTGAAGTTTCATCCTCTGGTGAAATAACCGTACTTTCTGATGGGTTGAAACAAGGTATGTTTCAAGTTCTCGTTACTATTCCTGGTTATACTGAAGCTGAAGGCGTTCGAGGCTCTGCAACTTTTTTTGCAATCGATATTGCAGATGAAGGATTAAAAAGTGAGCTCGCTAGTTGGCCTGCATATTCAGGAGCGGCCTCGCTGGGAAGCAGCGCTGTCCTCAAGACTATTCAATGCACTAGTAATTATACCGCTGTCTCTCTTTCTACCAAGATTATCTACACCGACGATAGCTCGATTGATATCTCCAGTTTTGTTGAAGTGAAATCTAGTGATACTAGCATTGCTACGGTTGGACTTGTTGATGGTAAATACGTCGTGTATGGTCAGTCAATTGGAGTTACAACAATTACTACAACTTTCGCAGGAAAAAGTGATAGCGTCACAGTTAACGTGTCATCTGAAGTCTTGAATGTTCTGTCGTTGGATCTCATCACAGGATTTGAAGCCGATTCTACGTTTACTGGAGTGATAAAAACTGAAACACAGCTATCGGCTAAAATCGAATTTGAAGATGGGACGATTATTCCCAGTCTTGCCGTTCGAACGGAGTTATTGGACGATTTACTCTCTTGGTCTTCATCAGTTACATCCGCAATTGAAGTTACGAACGCTGGAAAGGCAATTTTAAGTGATAATCATTACGAAGAAGTGACGCTTGAAATTCAAGTACAATGTATTTCCGATGGAACCAAGGCATCTGAGTTAGTTTATGCAAACTTAGAACCCGAAATTGGTGATGTTGATCTTGGTTACAAATCCGGTGTTCCTTTACAACCGGCTGTTTATGGAGACAAGTTGGTGATTCCGATTTGGGTCAATACTGGTGACTCGGCTCTGAAATCTTTTGTGATTGAGCTCGAAACTACATCAACCGATTTCACTGTTACAGATTGCTCAGTATCTGACGAATGGTCGAAGGAAATTTTCATCTGTAGCATTGATACTGCTACTGGAAAAGTCTCCCTTGTCGGTAGTGCGGTTCAAAACGAAGTGATTGGGGAGGAAGCTGAAATTGCATCTATTACAGTTGAAATTGGAGCGGTGGCAACAACGAGTTTTTTGAACACCCAAATTTCGTCAATTGTTCTTTCCAATAACGCGATCTATTCTTCCGGGGCATCGGTAGCTGGAACGACGTATATTAAGTTGAATGGTGCCCGTCGTCGATCTCTGCTCTCGGTTGGTGCCCCGAAGGATTGGGTAAATTCTAACATTAAGAATCCGGCGAAACATTTTGCCGTGTTACCTTTCCCTGCAAAGACACAAGCGGATATTAGAAATGCACAAGAATTTTTAGCCGCCGAGAAGCGCACTCGCACACAGAGAAAGCTACTTGCTGATTTAACATGCTCTTCGAATATACAAGGCGATATCAATGGCGATTGTAAATTTGATGCAAACGATTATCTTGCGCTTATGCGCTACATCGCTGGTTCAGATGATTACACTAATCTTACTTCTTCATTAGGTGATGCGGACTCTTTTCAGCGTAAACAAGTCGATCCTACTATGGATTGGATGCGAGGTGCCGAGTTCGATACCTCTCGCTGTACTGTTCACGGTGATAGTGGCTCGCCATGCCCGGAACTTCGAGACGCACAGTTTTTGTTGAAAGTACTGAAAGGGGATTATCGATTCTTATATGCATCTTCTATTGATGATATTGTCGTTCTTCCTGAGTCTCCGTATGATTCGCTCACTTTCCAAGCTCAGTTATATGATTACGCTGGAAATGGTGTGGACGGATCAAAAACTCGTGTTCGCTTTGAGTTCACGTCTACAAACGAGACATATTTTGCAAATTACAACATGAGTTTTGCTGAAGCTACTTCTTACATCTCAAGCGCGCCGGGCGAGCTACCGGTACGTTATGCAGTTGAAGCTCCAATGTCTTCAGCTGGTTTATTTTCTGTGACTGCTTCCGGACCTGGAGGTGAATTTGCAAAGGAAAATATTTCTCTCGCTCTCGTTGTAGAAACATGTGCGAAAGAAAATTGCTTCTCGTCTGGCACTGTAGGTTCTACTTCCGCGACAATTTTTCCCTACGCCGGTGTTTCACTCAAAACCCTAAAACCTCCTAAAACCCTCGAACCGCACATGGCAACGCTTGGTTACACGTATATTCCCATACTTACATTTGAAACTCCAGATCCAATTGCCGGCTCTAACGAAGATTCATACGTTTCGGCGCTTCAGCCGCAAATAATCTCTGACGATTATTTAGTATCAGGGAATGGTTTTGGAATCGGCTCAACTGTATACGCTTCTTTGGGTTCTTTTTCGCGCGAGTTTGGTATCTTTGTGCCTGGATCTAGCACAACTACCAAAAGTGTTTCCGCTAAGCTCATGGCGGACCGCTGCGGTGATTCCACTCCAACAGGTTTTCAAGAAGCGACTGCTACGATTGCAGTCATGCGCCGCCCGGTTTCATCTGTTAAATTACTTCTTCTTACGAGCACAATATATCCAGACTCGCCTTCTTTGAAGGTGAGATATCAATTAAAGGATGCCACGTCAGCAGGAACAGTGCTCCAATCTGGTCTGTCTTTGCGTTTATCAGCGACGTTGAAGTTAGATGCAACTTCGGTTTCCTCTATTGGATGCTCTTTGCCCGATCTTGAAACTGGAGTTGGTTCCTGTGAGCTCGATATTCCAAGTACGTGGTTTGACGCCGCTTTAGTCGTTGATATCCAAACAAAACTTATTTTCCGATATGGAATCGAAGATGCATCCACTTCTTCGATTTTGAATGGCTATCTTGCACAATCTGCTACTTATTCTGCTCTGCCCTCGAGTGGTGGCGTTCTTCTCGAAATGCCAAAATCTCCTCGCTATAGCGAAAACGTGATACAAGTTCCCGTGATTGCAAATACTGGAGGTTTACCTCTCGGCGCGTGGAGTGGCAGTCTAAAATATAATACTGCCATTCTTAGATTTGACTCTTTTACGACATCTACTAATTATAATTCTGCGGCTGTTGGTACAGAAAGAAACAGCACGGAAGGTGTTGTCTCTTTTGTCGTTGCCGGTGCTACCTCGAGTGCTACCTTATCGAGCATAAATGGTGATGAAGTCACCTTGGGATACATAGCTTTTACAATTAATGATGTAAAAGATGTAAATGGCGTCAGTGTATTTGGCACGTACGAGAATGTTGCATCTCTTAAAATTGATTCTTTGGTCACAATTGGAGGTTACACATTCTTAAGCAATTTTGATGCTTTCGTGACGGATGCTCGTGGAGGTAGCGTAACAAATGCTCAGCTCATTGTTCTTAATACGAATGAAATCATTGGTTTGTACAGCGTTGTTTCTAAAACCGAAATTGTTAACACGGCCGTTCTTGATACGACAAGGGGGACGCAAACATCTGAAATTCTTGGATATGCTGTTTATAGAAATCCAGATAAAAGTGACGAACTTTTGAACGGTGTATCGTGCGATGTCACTTCAACTGCTGTTCTTACTGCTAATTATCGGAATAATGGCGGTGGCATCATTGGAGTTAAGAACAGTTGCCTTGCAGAAGTCGGGAAATCGAATAGGGCTGGCTCCGCCGCCGCATCTGTCATTATGACATCCAAGGATGGTACTCAGTTCGTTGTATCGACCATCAGAGTCTGGTTTCCAAACGTAGTCGCTTTAGAAGCTCAAGATAAAGTTCTAGCCCCAATCGAAGACGTATATTACGAAGATTGCAGTTCAGTATATCAATACACTAATATTTCTGCGCTTGCGACTTTTGGTGGATCTGGTTTACTTTCACAAACTGAAGTTGATGTCACGTGCATGGTCGTCTTTGATATGGATAACACTGAAGGAAATGCGTTTAGCTTCAGAAGTGGCAGTACTACGATTGTAGAAACGAATGGTACTGGAAAAGTGACGATTTCTTTGATTAATTCGAATTTGGCAGTGCCTCCTTCGGTAACCATCTCATCCATTGTTGATCCCATAGGTATTGAATCTCTTCGACCTGTACTCGTGTCGCGTGCTGAATTCAGCTCTGATTTCAGCTCCATATCTCCCTCAGATTTAAGAGAAGATACATATGCCGATGTCTCTGTAAATATGATTCAAAAATTGAATCGAGCTGGTGCTCGAGGAGCTATTATCATCTACGCCCGCTTTAAAGATAACAAAGTCAATGAACTTCCTCTTCTGCCTGGCTTGAGTCTGAGCACTGGTATTCGATACAATGGGTTGAATATATATAGTACTTTGAATACGGACAACACTGCTGCTCCTTATTATGCTGAAGTTGGCGAAATGAAAGGTGGTGTTGATGGATACGATGTCATCCAAGCCAAGTTAAAAACAACCGCTTGCAATAATGCTGGAGCTAATGAAGATATCATATTTGGTTACGGTGGTGTAGAAGCGGTTATAGCCGATCTCTCATACGTGAATATGACTGCGAGCGTGACTAAACTCACCTTTGAGGGTGATGTCTCTACAAATCCACCAATGAATATTGGCAGCGTTGCATATTTTGATCTCACTGGAACGTATTCTGATGGAGATACCCAAAACTTTACATCGTCTACGTCATCAGAATTCGTGATTGAATCTAGAAACAGTGTCACTAACAGATTGAGCTATGTCACCGAGAATAATTTTGCTCGAATTTCTAACGATGGCGTATTGACCATATTCAGTGATACCGAGGAGGAGACGATCACCATCGTAGGAATCTGGACAGAGGCGGTGCAAACTGCCAAGATAACAATTAACATCGTCAAATTCGTAAACATGACAACGTATATGACTCCTTATCCATTATTTACTGGAAGTGACGAAATAAAGAAGACATCCCTGAATAAGATTGCGTGTACGGACTCTTATCAGCAAGGTTTATTGAAAACAATCGTTAGGTTGAGCGATGAATCAGAGTTTGATGTCACGAGTGAAACTACTTATATTAGTGACTTCAATGTCAAATTTACTCTTGGTGGTGAATTACAGAATTTAATTAAATCTATTGAAGACGGTACCGCTGGTGACGAAGTCATTAAAAGCGGGTTTGCAACTGAAACAACTGAAACAACGTTTTCACTCTCGTCTACACCAGTTTCGTTGAGTTCGATCGCATTCAATGCAAATATTTGGGATGAATCCGTATCTTTTATTGGAAAGATTAATGACGAGAAGACTTTAGATGTTGACTTGTATTTCAATGATAGCACCCTGCTTGCAAATGCAGTATCTTCCTCCGTTGTTTCGGAATTCTTAAATTGGGCAGAAGTCATCGAATTTTCCTCAACACTCCCCTCTATCATTGAGATAAATGGAAATACGGCTACATTAATTGACCAATATTGGACCCGAGTTCTCGTTTCAGCTTCTGCCGTTTGCTCTAGCGGTGAAATTGATTATCTCGTATCGGTGTCATCTTCAATTGCACCAAATTTGTTACCAGCGGATATGGATATCTCTTTGGGAGCGTTAACAGGCATACCATTTCCTCCCAAAATCAAAGATGAAACGTTTGATGTTCAAGTTCGAGTCAATTCTGGATCTGTAAATCTCAGAGCTTTTCAAATTACCTCTCAATTCGATTCAAACTTGATTACGGCGACTGGCTGCGCTGTAGGAAGTGACTGGTCACTTTATGATTTCTCTTGTACGAGAAATAACCCTTCTACAGACGTTCTGTTAGTAGGAGCCGAGCCTCAATCTACTGTAAGTGGAACTTCCATTCATATTGCTACTATTTCGTTTGTTGTCAAGACTTCGTTCAAGATCTTAGCTCGCATTGAGACCACAGTTACTTCCTTGACTTTTGAGTACTCTGAAAGTTTTTCTCCAGCATGTACTGAAAATGAAGATAGGGATTGTATATGGGAGAACTTTCTTTCTGATAAGACTGGCTCGGGTGATATCGCTCTCAATAGCTATTCTGGAAAGAAACGACGTCGTCAGTTACTCGCTGATGGCTCTGTTACAGAAGTAATGGAAGTGGAAGTCGCTTTGCTGCCTTCCCACATCCGATCACTTCTTCAAGACACTGTCACTGAAGCGGATTGTAACGGCTTCATTGGAGGTGTAGAGACTTGTACAGTTGGTCTTTCAAATGGGTGCAAGTTTGGTGATGTCAACGGAGATTGTTCGTTTGACGTATCCGATCTTTTGGCCATAAAGAGATTAATTATGGGTAAGAGCTATGATGCAGATTTTGACATAACTAAATATAGTAACTGGCAAAGGCAACAAATGGATCCAAATCTTGACTGGTTGAAGTCCGGTTCGTACGTGTTGCCAGACGCAGCAGATTCACTCTATTTGTTGCACGCTTTGTCTAAGAAAGCTCGATTTATCGATATCACTGGTGCTACTATCGCACCTTACAAAGGTTTCTTAACCTATGATCCAAACGATGAAGCCACGGACGAGCTACTTGATTTGAGAGTTCGGGTTTATGATGAAAATTCCGAAGCTGCAACGTCTGATGACACAAAGGTGCGATTTGAATTTAGTTTCGGTTCTGGATCTGACCCAAGTAACAACGACGCAATTACCTCGATTGGTCAAAGAACTTCAGACTACTCACCAGAAGGTACAATCTACGAAGCTAGTGACTTGTGGACTGCGGCTACTGATCAAAGAGGGGTATTCAGACTAGTTTTGAAGCCTCCCATTTTTCGGGATCAATCCGCTAACTGGATCACTGAGGAAAATGTAGGCGTTTCAATTATCGTCGATACTTATAATGATTTCGGTGTCAATGATGCTAATGGACAGGGGGGTAGTGGTTCTACCGAGGAGGCTGAGCGTATTAAAGTGTTTTACGGTTCTGATACCCCGCCCCTTGATACCACTTTTGGAGGCGGTTTCATTCCATACGTTAGTTTTGATTTAATCGGTGTAGACCCCTCTCCCTCTATTGCTTTGGAGAGCATTACGATTGGTGGAGGATTCAGCCTTATTTCAAATGATAATGAAGCATCGTCCGGATTTTCTACCTCTGTATTCACTTATAATGTTTATGTCAACGCTGATACTGCTACTGTTGAATTACTCACGTTTATTGATAAAACGTTGAACTGCGAAAACGTCCAAACTGAGAATTGCTTTACGAGTCAATCGGTAACGATCGACGGATCTGAAGCATCAGTATGTAGCCTGTTAACTTGCGATTTCTATTCCGAAATCGCACTTAGCGTCGGTTCTAAAACCGTACGCGTAACAGTTTATTCGGCTACATCGGAAACATTTTACTTGGTGACTTTTATTCGCCCAGCGGGTCCTACGTTTGCTAGCGTGGCCCTCTCAAAGGGTCAAAATCAGCTTGTTTTCACTCCGACAACACTCACTTATTATCTCGAGTACTCTTACGATAACAACGGTGAAGGTCTCACATTCACTCCGCGAGTCAACGCGGCCACGACTGGAAGTGAAATCACATTTGTCTCCTCTGGTGGTTACGTTTCAAGCAGTACGTTTTTTAGTGGAACATCCCAAGGCATTGAACTTTCAACTATTGATACAGTTGTGAAAATGACTGTTAAATCTTTGGATGAAACGGTTTCGAATACATACACTTTCTACGTAGATGTTAAAGAGTCACCTTTCTTATCCTCGCTCGACGTTATTGGACAGCAAATGGTTCCAGGTTTCTCAGCAAGCTCATACAATTATACCTTAAGTGTATTAGCCACGGTTTCTTCAATTCAGCTGTCAACGGTTGTTTCTTCGGAAGTTGCTCACGTTTCTCTCACGGTCACAGCTCCTGATGATAGTAAGACAATCACTAAACAGTCCTCTCTTTCGACAGTTATTGCATTAGACTATGGTGCCAATGCGTTGATTGTAACTGTTTCTGGTTCAGAAGGCACGACTGTTTATTTTATTACAATTACTAGAGCAGAGGCCGCTTCTGTTACTAGTTTAGAACTTGCAAACTATAAGTGGGAATCAGATCCGACAAGCTCTGATGGCTCGCCGTCAGAAAGTCCATCTTTTACCGATCCAACTTCTTTCTCGAGTTCTGCGTTTGATTATGCAATCGAAATGCCGCAATATGTTTACGAGACCCTGTTCACAATCACTCCATCCTCGTCCACTGTTTTATTCGTTGATGGCGTAGAGGTTACTTGCCAAGACGCTGATGTCACGTGTTCGACTTCTGGCGCATATGCCAAACCAGTTCGAATCGAGCAAGGTTTGAGTACGCACACCGTGTCTGTTGTTCCTACGGATGATGCCGGTCTTTCCTCTGTAACTTTGCAATCTGTTGCCGAAGGTCAAAACGTGGACGGCGGTTCGACGTACAGTTTCTCTTTCACTCGACCGTACACGCCAAAGCTTACCAGTTTTGCTGTCTTGGATTCCAGTGATTCTACGAAAACGATATTGCTTTCACCTTCTTTTTCATCATCGGTTTACGTTTATCGATCTACAGTTTCGGCGACTGTGTCTGAGATTAACCTCAAGATGGCGTTTGATCAAGGCGGCAGTGTTCCAGTTTCGGGAGTATTCGTTCAATATGGAAGTCTTTCGCGTATTCAGGTTTTAAATGGAGCTATTTTAGCCGTACCCATAGCGGAAGGAGCTACAACTGCAATTACGGTGTCAGTTCAAGGAAGTCTTGAAATTGGTGGAGTGGAATCTATCTATATGTATTACGTTACTCGCGGCACTTTGCCAAAGTTGGCCACGTTGACGTTTTCTTCTTCTAACGTTGTACCAACTTTTTCTAGTTCGTCATCGAGGTATAATTACGTTGTTGCTCTAGGTCCTAATGAGGACACTTTTACGTACAGTGCCACGTGTGCTACGTGTTTCATTTATAAGATTAACGAAGAGGTTATTGATCCGGCCACTAGCACCTTGTCTGAACGATCGTATTCAACCGCTGGGAATGAAATTGCACCGATTAAAATTTACGTGAGAGATGGAAGTAATGTAAATATATTTCACTTTTACACTATCTCTTTCACGAAAGATCCGCTTCCGTCATTGAATTCTCTCAGTATTTCGAGTTCTACTGGTGCCAAATTAGAACCTTCGTTTGATTCCGATACGTACGCGTATCGTTTACCAGTTCCGTTTGATGAGTCGTCCGTTTGCTTCTCGATAGCATACGACAAAGTCATCAACACCGTAAGCATACAATTGGGCAATACGGCTGCAATTTCTGTCGTGAATGGAGTTATATCGTGCTTAGAGGTGCCTTTTGGCAATGTCGATATAACGGTTTCTGTGACTTCAATTGCGTCTGGGTTTTCAGGTTTATACATCATCTCTGCGTCGCGGAAAGTTGCACCGTATTTGACTTCTCTCAGCCTCACGCCAAGTGGATTCACACCAACGTTCGATGCTAGCGTGAATACGTATTCTGCCTCTGTGGCATACTCAACGAAACAACTTTTTGTTTCGGCAGCCGCAAATCTAGTTACCAAGAAAACATCAAAATTTGACATCATCTTTAATGGAATTTCGAAATGTGTGGCATGTATTGGATTGAGTGATGTTGAAACCGTGGACCTCGAAGTTGGAAACCAAAATTCCGTAGTTGTGAAAGTTTACTACACAGAAGATGGCGTTACGGTTATTAATACGTACACAATACAGGTGACTCGAAGTCCTCAAAGTTCTGAGAGCATTGCTCTTTTATCATCCCTTAATGCTTTCGACTCGAGCGTAAATGTGACTACGGATTTTGGTGACGGTGATCAATCCTATTATGGTGATTATTTTACAGAACCTCTTTCCTTTGATTCTTCAACACATAGCTACACGAGATCAATTCAGCATGGTTCAGATGCTGCTACGGTGACATGGTCATTGTATCCAGGTACGTTCATTCGAGTCAATGATGTGATTAAGACGGAGGACGCAACTGGGAAAGCAATCCACGGTACCGATACGAGTTATTCCGTCTCCGGTTTAAAACCCGGAGTGGCGACTACGGTTACAATCACAGTTCTTCCCGCCAGTACTGTTTCCACGCCCAATGTAGAGTGCACTGAAAGCTTGTGTACTGTTTACACCGTTATTATCACACGAATGACCGCGAGTGAAACAGCGGCGTACTTTAGTATCGCGCCCGACTTTCAGCTTTCAACTGCTATCTTCAAGGCAAGCGCCACTGGTACAGTTGCTTTCAAAGTTGAAATCAATGCTGAACGTTTATCTTCTAAAACTGGATTAAAATCACAGTTTCTTAACACGGGAAATTCTCCTTTAAAATCAAATTATTTCGTCACTAAAGTTAGTCATTTTGACAGTTCCAGCACATACGTGACCGGAACTGCGAGAACTGATACTCAGTTTGGTAATGCTGAATACGACGACAACGCTTATTTTACCGCCGTAAGAAAGATAGCTACGCGATATAAGGTGGAAGCTTATTTCATGGACCAATATAATGCAGTCGATGAAGTGACTTATTCTATTGAATACTGGGGGGATGTAACTGTATGGAAGCCTCTGGCAGAAGATGCAAATCTCGTTCCAGATTTTGAACAATTTACTGTTACGCCGGGTGCGATGTCAATGCCTCATTCGAATTGGAATTGGAATTATAACCTCGCCACAAATACTCCAGTTTTGGACGATTCTGGTAGGTCTAGTTTTACATTGACCGGTTACGACTCTGTTGGGCCGAATAAGATTTCAACGAAGTCTGCAGGTTTGAGCGCAAATAAAGATTTTAAAGCAAAAGTTTGCGGTCCGTTTACAAAGTCCGGCCTCGGTGGTTTTTCTCCTGACCCAAGTGATTGCAGTGGTTTCGGTTCGCTCTTATCAGTTGAGTATACTCACAATGCGGACGGGACTTATTCGATTTTGTACGAAACCACAAGTGCTGGATTTTATGCTGCGACGGTTGTTTACAACACTTCTGCTAGCGCTTACACTTTTGCCGGAGCATCAAACGGTGGTGAAATGATTGCTCAGATTACAGTTTCTGAAACAATCTCGAGTGCCGAACATACATACATGAAGGGTGTTTGTGCGTCTTCGGGTGTTGGCTGGATTTCAACAGATGCAATTGATTGCATTTCCGGTTACACTCAAACCGGTGTCGTTAGCTGGACGATAGTTTCTCGAGGCTGGGATAAAGATACCGCCCAAACTGTAGCAAACTTGAAGGATCTTACAAAAGGTGGTATGATATTCGATGTGTTATGGAAATGTCACTTTGATGGGGTAGGTCAACAATATTACGAAAGCTGTGGAGATAAAGTTTCAAGTGCAATACTTTCTTCTTCTCCCGTGACTGATAATCTCGATGGCACGTATACGATTTCACTTTTGATCAAGGTTCCGACTGAAATCGAATTGACAGTTTTTGAAGGAACTGATTGTTATACGTATAGTGAATCTAATAAAGTATGTCTTCCAATAAAAGACTTTAGAGATGATGTCGGAAATAAAGTCTCCAAATCTATTGTTGTCAAACACGGTCCGATTTCCTCGGAATCCACGGCTTCTGATTTCCCATCTGCTTTGATTGCTGGACAGGCAGGTTATTCATTCACTCTTGATCCATTGGATTCGCAAGGGAACCAAGTCACAAATTCATTTGAACCGCCAAGCTTCGATGGTATTTTCTTGAAGAGTACGCCGAGTAGTGCAGATTTGAGTGTTTCCTTCGCTCAGACAGATAATTTTGATGTCGAAATTACTTTCACTGCTCCCATCAAAGCAGGCTCGTACATCTTCTCGATTTATGTTAATGATGACGAACTTGCATTTTCTAAAACTGCCGTCGTAAAAGCAAGTACTGATATCGACGTAACCAGAACTACCGTCGATTTAGGGACGCAGCGCGTCGGTAATCAAAACATAATTGTTTCTGTTAAAGATATCTACTCAAACCCAACTTGCATTACTAAAGACTTTTTTAGTTGGTATTGGGGTCTCACTGGTGGTACAATTTCAAAAGATTTTGGAACGTTTACTTCGTGCATATCTGCTGGGAAGCATCTCGTTTCAATTCCTTCTATCAACGTAGTGGGCACATACACTTTCAAAGCGATGTATAAAGAAACTCAAGAAATGTATACTAATTCTACAGTAGAAGTAGCATCGGATGTTCCGAGTACAAAGTCAACAATGACTACGCCGAATAAATACATCGAAGTTGGGCAACCTGCTTATTTTTATATCATCGCTATCGATCGTCTTGGAAACAATATTGCCGCTTCAGGTCAGTCCTCGGCATTTTCGGTTACCGTGACTGGTAGTGTCTCTGGTTCCAGAGCTGCAGATGTATCGAGTTCCCTTTCGGATAGAACTGGAGCGTCCGGTTCCTATTTCGGATCTTTTACTCCTCTTTACGCGGAAACTTACACACTATCAGTCTCAGTCGATGGATACGAGCTTGATCAAGGTTCTTCCACTCACAGCGCATCCGTTTTCCTAACGAACGAAGCTGATTACTTTAAAGTCAATGGTGCACCGGTTTCAGGTGTTGTTGGTATCAGTTTAACTTTCATAATAAATCAGTGGAATTTGCAGTATAATTTGGACATGAATACGGCTTTTACGACATTTCTCTCTAAATTGGCGCGACCGCAAAGTCAAGTGACCTTAACTCTTTCGACTCAAGGAACGGGTGCCGGTGATGCTGACATGAACCGCCGTCTTTTTGTGGATAAAGCTTACACTACCAAATCTGGAACGTATACTCTTTCCGTGTCTAAAGCTGATGCGGCCACGCCATCGATATATCACTCTGTAAAAGATTCACCCGTTTCTTTCACGTTGTCTGCGGCGAAAGCAAACGGAACTAAATCTACCGTTTCGATTCCTACTACACCGACGGGAGGATACGCACCAGGTGCCACGTTGTCTCTACCGTTGATTCTCAAGGATATATATGACAACTCTATTACTTCTGCTCGATTTTCGGATGACATAGTTGTTCAAATTAAATCTAAGAACACCGCGCAAGTTCAAACTTTGACTGTAAAAGTCAATAGTACTGGAAACGGCTTAGTTGCTGCTGGTATTCTTAAATTTGCATCTGATGAATATTCAGTTCAGGCTTATGCGAGCGGTGAGAAAATGACGACGCTGAATGCAAATGCAATTATTTCAACGAATAATGTTGTCGCTCCCGCTTTAGTTAATGGTCCCGCTACCTTGGCTGCTTCAGCTGGATTACCTGTAGAAGGAAGTTCAATCCAGGTCGTTGCTGGAACGGATTATTCATTGTACATTTTCCCGGCTGACTTGTATGGAAATGTTGCAGTAAGCGATGTACTTTTGGTTGTCGTGATCCGTGCAAACAATGTGAAAATTTCTGAAGGTATTTGGAATACAAACTCTGGTGGTTACAAGGTCTCTTATTCATTCTTTACCACGGGAACTATTGCCGTAACGTTATCTATAACGCCAGCTGGCTCTAGTACAGCTACTACGAGAAATTTCAACGCTTTAGTCAGTCCAGGTTCTGTCTTTGGAACTACTACGAAGCTTGTGTCCATATCGAATGCCACCTCGGTGACACGCGGCACATGGGTTGTTAGATTGTACGATAGATATGGGAATGCGTTGACTTCATCACCTGCTGGATCTGTGGATGTCAAAGCTGAAATGATTTTACAGTCGACTACAAAATCGAGTACCATCACGGGTTCTTTACCAGTTCTTGCTAATAGTCCCGGTTCAATATCGATTACTCTCGGATCTGATGGCTCCGGAATTGGATTAATTACTCTACAATACCTAGGTACTGTTACGGGAACCTACACTCTCAAGTTATTTATTGATGGCGTTGCTGCTACCGATGTCACAAAATATAAAGCGTACATAACCGCTGGACCAGTTATTGCTTCTAAATCAACAGCTTCTGGTACAGGGTGGAATACTGCGACTGCGGGCTTGCTTTCAAGTTTTGTCGTAGTTCCACGAGATCAAAACTCAAACAGAGTTTTCACGAGCGCTACGAGTACATTTACGTCATTAGTCGTATCCAGTGGTCTTGGTGTAACGTCAGAGCTTAAAACTGAAACTGCACCAGTATTCAAATTTGATTCGACGCTTGGGCAATATAATGTCACGTACACCCCATCCGTGTCTGGCACGGCAACGCTTTCGTTCAAGATTAATGGAGTATCTATAATAGACTCTCCGCGAATTTTCACTGTTTCAGCTGGAGCGGCATCAGCTTCCAAATCTTTCATAAATGGACCAGGTATTCGAGGCACTACGATTGGAAGAACTTCTCAAGTTATGATTCAAGCCGTTGATGCTTTAGGTAATTTCAGGACAACTGGTGGCGATTCGTTTCGAGCGAGTTTGAACCAAACTGGTTCCACAACAAAAGTGACAGATAACAGTGATGGTACGTACTCAGTAGCTTATACTCCAGTATCTGTTGGTGCGGCATTGCTCAAGATTGAATATGGTACCGGTTTTGTTCAAATCGGATGCGATTTTGTGACGATCCCGTTATCAGGATGCTTGGTAGAAATTTTAGCTGCCGATGCCGTGCAGATTTTAGCTCCTGCGAAAACTTCTTACGCAGTCACTTCTACAACTCTTAGCAACGGGGATCTCACGCTCGGTTTTGCTTCCACGTCGAACACTGGAAAGCCTTCTGGTTCATTTATTATTATGACATTTGACGAAGATGGTGTTCAAATGGGCAGGAATGATGTCACGATTCAGATGAAAATTAACGGAAATGTTCTCTCTGGCGCTGATATTGCCATCACAGCAGTTGAAGGAAGCACGGGAGAATTCCAAATCGACTATTACTTCAGAACTGCGGGAACATGGCCGTTATCCATAACTGTGAACAACTTTGAGGTCGCCGATCGTTTGCGAGAAATTGCGTTCAACGAAGCTGGAGCTGGGAGTAATGTCGTTGACGAGTTTGGTGGGTATTCAAACCTTGTCATTCGTCCAGATTTCACAACAGCCTCTAGTGTGAACGTGTTTATAGCTTCAGGTACAGAAGGGACTAATCCAATTAAGGCGACTGCTGGTGCTCCGGTTGAGTTTTCTATTGAAGCTAAAGACACTTTTGGTAACGTTCAGTATTACTCCTCTGATTATCCAGGCGACGTGTTTGTCTTGACTGCGATTGCGCCGCAAGCAGAAACTCTAAGTGCTGCCTTTAGTTCCCTAGCGTGCTTTCCATCATCGTCGAGCTTCCCGGATTGTAAAATCCCTTCCGATTACTCGACGTCATTCCCTGATGGTTCTGTATCTGCAAAGGGATCGCTGACATTCTTGAATACGGCTGCGTATGTCGTTACAGTAACATTGCAGCCAAGATTTGCTGCTGGTCTCACAACATCTTCAGGGGCTTCTCCCATTTCTCAGGCTGTGCAAGTGAAGCAGTTTAAAATAACCGTTGTTCCTGGTGTCGTGAATCCGGCTAATTCGCTCATGAATGGAGATGGATTGTCAGGATCAATCGCGAACGAGCGTAAATCTGTACTCATCTCTGCTTATGACGCGGGCTCTAATGCCCTTTTCAAGTTGTCGGAGGATAAACGAGAAGAAGCGTTACAATCATGCCGTATTGATTTCGTTGGGACGTCTGAAGGAAACATGGGTGAAACGTTTTCATCCGACTCTTCTGAGTGCTTTGCGATGGATGGTTGTTATGGTCTTACTAATGAACAGTGCTTCTTTGAAGTATTTTATAGGATTACATATTTCACTGGAACTTTTGATATGTCCGTTCGGCTTTGTGCGTCCGGATCCCCCGATGATCTTTTAGAAAATCCTGATGGCTGTCTAGTTTCTGGAGCTTCTGTTTCGATAACAGTCTCGGCAGCACAGCCGAGCGCCAAGAATTCAGGATTTCTTGCAGTACCACCGGCTACTGTTACGGCGATGGAAACTGGAAGTTTAACGTTTGTCACGCGCGATGCTTTCAATAATACCATCACAAAAGGTGGAGCCTCAGATCCACTTGTCATTTCCGCGATTCAAACGTTACCGACCTCTGGATCGTTATTGACCAACGTTGCTACGGTATCTGATAACGATGATGGCACATACTCAATTTTGTATTCGCTCCCGACTGGTGGAAGAGGATACAAGTACACTGTCACCATCACGTACGATGGTGAGCAAATAATTGGGTCTCCATACACATTGTCAGTCTCGTCTCCGAACATTTCGCCTTTGTATTCGTTTGCGTATGGAGAAGAATTGATTGATGCTACGATCACTGCCAAAGCGGGTGAAGTTACTACGTTCACCATCCAGCCTGTAGATTCTGTCGGCAACTTAATCACTGAGATGCCGACTTCGAACAAATTTAAAGTTGTTTCGAGGAATCTGGAGCTTTCAGCTGGTGGAGGACAAGAGCCGTCCTTCACTCAAAATGCAGATGGCTCTATAAAAGTTTCATTTACGGCCGTAGTCACTTCCCCAGCTCAGTTAATAATTTCAGCAGTCAGACCTGTGGGTGGTGTTAGCACGGAGACCGTCATTAGTTCGCCCGCAAACGGTATCGTTTATGTGAACGTGGATCCTGGAGTCGCCGAAGCATCAAACTCATACACAAGGAACGATCGAACAGTACCTTTGACACAAGTCTCCGTTGCCGGAACTGAGCATAATTACCAAATTATTGTCGCAGATAGGTACGCAAATCAACTAACGTACGATCCATATGGGACGCAAACAAATCTTTCTTTCGCTGCACCGAACAAAATTGGACCTGAAGGGTATAAATACATCACCGGTCCAGGTCCAGCAAAATATGGCTACGCTCAAGAAATTGGTGCGACGCAGCCGGGCAACTTTCGAGTTCGCTGGGCCGCCAATACAACTGGTACTTATGCTCTTCGAGCTTACATCGGCAATGGACTTGTTCTTGACGGTCCAGGAGGATCGCAGTTACCTTTAAGCATGCAAGTTATTGCATCCAGTGCAGATTATTCGAAGTTCACTCTTACTGGCGTTGGCATTGACTCAGACGCAACTGTTAACGAGGAGGTAACATTAACATTAAAAGCTAGAGATGTATATGGAAACTTCAAAAAAGACAGTGGTAATCTTTTAAATGATATCATCGACGGTATTACGCAAACTATCTATTCAGACGAAGCGTTAATCACCGAGGAAACGACGATTCAGGAACATATCATCTCTTTCGATAGTTCGACAGGAATGTACACCATCAACTTCACTCCAACATCTGTTGGTTACATTCAAACCTCTCTGAGCATTCGTAATGTGGACATTGCAAATTCGCCATTCACTCAGCAAGTCAAGGCGGGTCCCGTTGTTGCTAGTTTCACTCGTGCACGTGGTCCCGGCATAATTGGAAGTCCAATTGGTATTCAAACGTTTATTATCATAGAGGCTCGAGATGCTTCTGATTTCATTGAAACTACGGGGGAACATGCAACCGCTTTTGAAGTGAAGATAACTAACCCGGACTCACTGACGATAACGCAATTCGGTCCAACCTGGGATGAAAATGCACAGATTTATCGATTTGAGTATACAGTTGAGGGAGGTTCAGATAGTGAAATAGACATAGACATCAAATTCAAAGGTGTCTCTATTTCTAGTTCTCCATTCATGAACATTCCTATCTCCTCCTCAGCTAGTACTGACGTAGATCAATCTAAATGTGTCATTTCAGGTCCAGGTATCACATACGGAGTTGCCGGTGAACTGACTGCAATCGCTATTACCCTTTATGATAGCAATGGAATATTAGCTATCCCGGTAACGCAGCCAAATCTAGTTTTGACTGTTACAAATGGTAACAATGGTTTCTTTGAATCGTTTGAATCGTTTGAGCCGTTTAATTCTGCCAAACTTGTTCAGTTAGGCATCGATCCTACTGCTTTTGGTTACGTGAACGAGGATGGTGGTGGCACATACTTTGTCACGTTTACGAAAACTAGCGTCCAAGAATCGCCTTTCAAGCTGCAGGTGAAAGTAAACGGGTATACTACGGGCTCAGTGGCTGATGGTAACCCGACTGAATTCACATTTAACCTTGTTTCTGGGTCTACGTCGAACTCCCTCTCCTACGTTCAACTCGGAAATAGTGATCAAACCATAATCGCTGGCAATAGTGTACCGGTATATATTTATCCAAGAGATGCGTTTTCCAACAATCAAGATTATAAAGACTCTGCGAATAAATTGGAGACTGTTTCCATTTCTCTTTCTGGCCCAGCTTCATACGCTGTCACTTACACGCGAGCGGCAGGCGATGGAACGATGAAGTTGGTCAAGAATACTGACGATGATTGTACTGGTACCGAATTTTATGTTTGTGGTGATTCTGTACCAGATTCGTATTACTACTATGGTTTCATTAAACCGGTCAAGGCTGGTTTATACAGAGGTGTCGTTGCGCTTGTTCAAAATGGTAAAACTTTCGGTGTTCTCACTCGCGATCAGACTGCTCTCTCCTTGAGTGTCAGTGCAGGCGCGCTTGATATTGCAAACTCCGTCGTTGGTGGACAAGGAGTATCAACTGGGAAAGTCTCAGCGAAATCTCCTATCAAGGTACAATTCCGTGACTCGCTTTCAAATATTTTGACGGCTGATGTTATTGCATCATCAATCAAAAGCGTGACATTCAATTTGAAGAGACGTGATATTGATGATACTTACGTATTTGCGAATGATGTCGAACTTGCTTACGTTGCTGATCAAGTTGCATTCGCTGGTGAGTATGTTTCTGTTATTGCGGGAATGCTTGATTTGGAAATTACTTTGTGCAATTTGGCAGATGTTTGTGAGACCGTGCCCATTTCGGGATATAGTGGTACCGTCATATCTCCAGGTAGTTTTAGCTCTTTTTCTACTGAAATCGTCGGTATCGATTCAGAATCATATCAATTTAAAGTGGGAGAAGACTCGCTCGTTTATGTATTTGCTCGCGATAAAGATGGGAATGCTTTGAGTACCGGAGGTGAAATACTGAGTGCTAAATTATATCCCACGCTGATAACTGGACAAACCGAGCTTCGTGTTCCACCTGCGAATATCGTCGATAATGGCAATGGAATGTACACAATTAAAGTTCAACCAAAACAACAAGGTAATTTCTTGTTAGCAATAACGCGATCGAGTATTCTCCTCGGCAATACCAACTTACACACCACCATTCTCGGCCAAACCGGCTTCAATATCACAGTTGACCCTGGAGTTGCCTCTACGGCGTCGACCGTCTCAGGTTCAGGTTTTGGATTGCAATCAACTGGCTATATCGTAGCAGGTAATGAAGCAACGCTCAATCTTGTTGCAAGAGATAAGTTTGGAAACGCCATTTTATCAAATGCTGACGAATTCACTTATGAAATTTCTGTCGACGGCTCAGTTGTTGAGTTTGGTGAATTTTCGTACGTTGCTAATTCCGATGGAAAATACACAGCATCATACACGCTGGAGAAGTCTGGTGATTTGGTTGTAGAAGTTAAACTGCGCAGCGAGTCTCTTCTTGTTCTTCCATCTGGCGGAAAAGTATTTCCAACTGCCATATCTTTGAAGGACTGCCTTCTTTATGGTGATGCTTTAACCTCTGGAGTTGAAGCTGGAATTCTATCTACTCTCTCTTTAATTTCCAAAGATCGGTATGGTAACGTTGTTACAGATGTGGACGAAAGCACTTTGTTCGAACTCAGCATCGATTCAGCTGGCTTTCCTGGCTATATACCGTTTGAAATTTCAGATGCCTCTATTGGATTATTTACTATTGATTTTACTCTCACAACAGTTGAAGCTAATCCTGCCAAGGTCTCTGTCGTGTATAACAGCGACCTTGAGTCAAATATTTACAAGAATTACGATACTGAGGAGCAATTTACTGTTGCAGTTTTTGTTGGGCAGCCTTCGGCTTCTACGACAACTCTCGTTGGAATTTCACCGACTGTTCCGTTTCAAACAGACGTAGCTTCGTTGGTCGAATTGTATGTCCGCGATGCGAACGGTAACGTTCTTGATGAGAGCGACGCACTTACTGAAGTTCGAGAGTCTTTAGCCTTGAATGTTTTCACAACTCGAGGGACGACATATTCAGTCGATATTACATTTGTTCCTGGCACAGCCGCAAATGGAGATCACGTTACGTTTCTGAACTTTTCACCACCAGCTGCTGGGGCATTACGTCTCTCTCTGTACATAGATGGTTCCAAAGTGATTGATACAACAACTCAGACTGATTACGAGTGCACGGTTTTACCAGGTGCGATTGAAGCACCTTATTCTACCTATTCTGGCGCTGGTATATTTTCTGGAGCATTGGCTGGAAGTTCATCTACGATTTACATTCAGGCTGCGGATAGAACCGGAGGTATTATTACAAGTGATAAGAGTGATATTTCCAATGCTTTCACGTTAGAATTTGAAATTCTTTCTAATTCTGGCATCACCGATGCCGCAGATAAGTTAAAGGCAGTTTCTGAAGTCGATATTATTGGACCGACATACATCGGCGCTGGTACATACTTATTTAAATACACTCCAGTTGACTTGGGCTACCCTTATTCCATGTATGCGAAGATTGCGACTGGTAAGAAGGCGATTGGAACTTCTGTTCCAGGCATTTCAGGAGGGGAAACTATAAGAGTCTACGACGTGGCGTCAAATCGCGATTTTAAGCCAGAAAAGTCTGCCGCTTTATTGGCTATTGAGTCAGATGGTTCTCTCGTTGTAGGATCAGAAATTCCAGTTGCTGGTTCTGCTTTTTTTGAAACCGTGGCTGGAGAAGCTGTTGTTTTCTTTGTCCAGGAGCGTGACGAGAATGGATTGGATCTCACGACGAATAGCGCTACCGTACCATCAATTCAAGTATCTTCTTCATTTGTGCCAGCTGCGCCTACTGTTAGTAACAATGGGTTAGGTATTTGGCAAATCACGATGACACCGATAAAATCTGGTTCAGTTCCAATATTCATCGCTTTTGAAGGATTAGAGATTGAAAACTCTCAAATGCTTTTGACTGTGAACCCGTCCGCTACTGCTGTTACAACTTCGACCATTGAAGGAAAAGGTCTTGAACCCGATGAAACAAATTTAGTTCGCGCTGGTATAACATCAACATTCTCCATCATCGCAAGAGATCTCTATGGAAATTACGCTGAATATGATGACTTGGCTGGAAACGATGAGTTCTACGTGGAAGTCGCTTCTGCGTTGAGTATTGAAACAATTATAGTTAAGGGACTCATCACAAAGGTTGATGGTAACGGTTACGAATATCAAGTTGAATACGTTCCGCGCTATGTTGGTGCGAATATTGTGAGCGTCTTCTTGGGCCCTGTTGGAAATAGACAACTTGTTGCAACTGCTTCTGTGGAGGTAACAAACGGCGTGATAAACGTACAAGCAACTGAGACGAGTATAAACATTGAAGAGCTTTTGGGTACACTTGTGAGTGCGGGCGAGAAGTTTGAATTCAGTGTTTACGCTAAAGATGTTTACGGATACGATCACGCTACTCCGGCTCTCTCCTGGAATGTTGAATTGATACCAAGTGACGCCTTGAAAGCAACAGGTGCGACTTCAAGAGCTGGGACAGTTACGGGCTATTCTGGAACAAAAGAAAATGGAGGGTACTCTGTTTCTTTCACTTTGTTCAAAGAGGGTACGTGGTATCTTTCTTTGACTGAACTGGACGAATCTGGTGGGTCCATGGTTTCATCATTATACATACCGATCACTGTTGTAGGTGGTACGGCGAATGTGTTCAAAACGTCATTGTCTGGTGGTATTTCATCCGGTCTAGAAGCTTCTTCGATTGATCGCACTGTATTCATTACTACGCGTGATGTATATGGTAATCTTGCCTTCAATTCTGGATTGCATCCTTTCAACGAAAATGATATATTGAACGACTTTGAGATTACCATCGATTTAAATGAAGATGTTCCAACAGGAGCAGAGCCTCAAGGATATGATTTCACGAATAGCGGGGCTAAATACGTTTCCCCTGGCGTCTTTAAATTTGAATTTTCGACAATTTTGCCTGGAACATACTACATTCAAGTGATCCAAAAGTCAGAAGCGATTGGTGATGGGTCGAATAAAGTAATCACTGTTAAACGCGTTCCTGCTCCTATCGTCACAGAGGTGAGATTCGCAAACTCCTTGTCAACCATTCAGGTCATATTCAACGTGGCAACTGATGAAGCCATGCAGACTGGTTCATCTACTTGCGTTAATGTTCTCGCAACTGCTACGACTGCCCTTCTTGGGGTTAACCCAGTCTGTAAATGGACAAACGTCCCAACTAATGATGGTACTGGCTCCAAAGCACATAATTACTTACAGATTACGCTTGGAACAAATCCTACGGTGAAGCCGCAAACTTCTCAGAACGCCGCTTCGTTCATTACTTTAAAACAAGAAACAATTCGTACGAAGGATAAAAATTCAAACTTTGCAGTTGCCTCTACAGGTGTTTTAGGACCTCTTGTTTATCCAACTGTCGAAGCTTCTATCACCGGAGTTGCTAGTGTTGGTACGTGCACTCCACTGATCTTTGACGCTTTGAGATCAACTGGTGGCGGCGGGAGAGCTCTAACGTATGTTTGGAAAATTAGTAGTACTCAAGATGTTTCAGATATCGACGTTTGTCCTAATAATGATGCTTGCACGGGTAGCATCTTTGTTCCATACGCGAGTCTTGTTCCTGGCGGAACGTACACTGCCGAGTTACAGGTGACAAACTTTTTGGGATCATCTTCGACGACCAACTTTGAGACTTCAGTTGCTGATGTTCCCCTGCCTAAAATTACGACTCCTGAAAAAGTTGACATCTACGCGTCCGATCGGTTGACGATTATTTCGTACGTATCTTCGCCAGATACGTCCTGCATGGATTATCCCGAGAATTTGAACTCTCTTTCATACTATTGGGAGTTCACTACTGGCTCTTTGCAAGTTGAGTCAGCTGATTGGGTATCTACGCGCGAGACTCCAGAGCTTACGCTTCCTCCCAATTCATTTGAACCGGGACAGACCTATGAACTTTCAGTTACGGCGACTCTTGCTGCTACCAAAAACACCGCTCAATCGATAATATCAACTACAAAAGTGAATGTCGCTTACCGTGAAATTATTGTCGAAGGGCGCCTGGGCGCGGACAGAATTGTTTCACCAGTGGTGACCAATTCTCTCGTTGCGGCACCATTCGATCCTGAAGATTCTCGCGATGAAAATGGAGTAGCATATCCATGGAGTTACTATTGGTTCTGCACGAAATCTTGCGAAATCCCAGTTGGTAAATCGACGTGCGAACCGGTTGAAATTGAGGATGGCACAGAGTGCTTTCGCGATGCGAGCGCAATATTTGCAAGAGATACAGATACCATAGATATTCCAGGAACTAATATATTTCAATATCTCGGTTCAAACAATGTATATGAAATTGGCTGTACTATATCGAAAGGAGTACGAGGTCAGGCCACCCTTACTGGTCGCTCCAAGACGGCGTATGTTACTTGGACAAGTATTACTTCAGTCTCCGTCGCTATATTGGACAATTATGAGGATTACTTCCAAGGCGAATGGTCACCAACGAAAGGTGGGACGCTTACGTGCGACTCTGCATCTGCAGATACAGCAATTGCATCTGGGGAAAGTGTCACATACCAATGGACGCTTGTATCGGGCTCTCTTCGAGAAGCGGGCGCGTCTCTTGCTTCTTTAGTCGCGACTTCTTACGGCGCTGATCCTTCTGAAGCTGTGAAGCAAAGTTCAATAACAATTGCACCAAATTCTCTCTTAGCTGGTTCAGAATACACTTTCGAATGCTCTGTCCTTTTAGAAGCTTCGAAGACTAATGGATCGGCGAGTAAAACGGTCTCTGTAGGAACTCCACCATCCGGCGGTGTCTTGGAGATCAGATACAAAGAAAAGACCTCGACTGTTTTGTGCCCTAATGCCACGTCTTCATGCGAATGCGGCGACGACGTTTATGTCTCGTTACCAGCTGCGAAGGATATTCTTGATGAAGGTGATAATCTAGTTTCTGGCGTTGATTATGGGTTTGAAGATGGACAAACTGAATTTGAGGTTGTCGCTAAACAGTGGTTGGACGGAACTACTCAATGCTCTACGTCTTGCTTATATCAGTTCTCCTACGCTTTCAGTGGAGAAGAAACCGATGAAATATCTCTTACTGCGAAAGAATCGACAAACACCAAAATCGCAGGATTTACTTTACCTGCAGCTGCTTCGGGAACTGCTGGTTTTATCATTTTGATAGTGTACGTCTTTGATGAGCAAGGAATGTCAACAAGATACGCAACGAATTATTATTTAAAAATCAACCCTGTGGCAGATCCTCTCTCAGATGGAACCCCAGTTTCTTGCAACTTGGTCAGGAAATTTGATTTAGATAGTGCCCAAACTGAAACTGCGGCAATCTTTGGAGACTCAACTTCGAGTTCTTCAACTAGCCGTCGACGTATGTTACAAAATCAAAATTGGAGAAGTATTGCCATGTCAGGTACGAAAGAAGAACGTCAAGCAAGGAGACATGCAGAATCGGTCAAGATTATTAAGCGAATAGCTAGTTCAGAATTAACGGATGAAAAAGATCCAGCACGAGCTGCTAAGCGCAGAAATGTTCGAGCAAGAACAGGCGGTCGTTGGTATGCTACTTCAGAAGATATCGCGCAAGCTTTGATAAATACTGACTACAATCAATTTATTGGTGCCAAAGATACGGCCGGCGCTCTATCATTTATTGAAGCATGGGGACGAACATGGGGTAAACCTCCCTCCAGCGAGCTAGATAAGAATCAATACTCTCCAGCGATGTCTTGTAATAGAGTTGATTCAGGAATTTTGGCTTTGAAGAATCGAATGATTCGTGAATTCGAAGTAATTGATAAATCATCTTCCGTGGATAATGGTTACATTGAGAAATATATTTGCTCCATGAACTCTATCTTATGGAAGCCTGGAGAAATTGGAAACAATGAATTGGATATTTTGTTTGCATCTGTGGCAACTTCTAAAATCAAAGGTGCTGTGTTTAAACATAGGCTTTACGTTGATGGTTCTGTTACTACAGATTTACAGTTGACAGATGCGGCGAAAGTTTGCGCGGCTGAATTCTTAAGTAATATGATATTGCATCAATACGTGGGTTGTCATAATAATCCTATCTTTAGGGATCAGGATAAATTGAACGATGTCATATCTGCGACGAGCTGGCTTGGTCAAGCGATTGCGGATACGTTGGAAGCTGGAGCAAATCCAGAATCCGTTGAAGCTGCTTATTTTACAGTGACTGGTTTTGCTGGAAAAAGACGGTCTCAAAGTCAAATTTTGAGAAATGAACGCTCGACTGATTTGATGTTGTCCGTACCTCAAGTGACTAGATCATCAGAGGTATCTGGTGGGTCAGGGCCACTCTTATCTATGAATATCGATATCGACGAAGATGGACCGTGCTTTTCTCACCTTGCCGGTTTTACCTGTGGGCATAATGTAACAGAATATGACACCATCCGCGTTTCTTCAACTGTTTTTACAAAGACAACATACGCTTTTGCTGGAGAGCGTGCTCTTAATCCATTTGCACCGAAAATTCTGATCGATGGAGGTGAAAAGCTTTATGGATACGCCGCGCTCGTCATGCCTCAATACATAAAGTCAGGAGAAGGAGGCTTTGCTGAGCAAATAAAGTCTTTTAAATCCACGTCTGTTCCTGTTCAAGGTTCAATAAATCTCGGTGAAGACGCTCTCGCGGCAATGATTGCTTCAACGCCAGCGGCTATGCTGGATTACGCTATTGCTACCGATAATTTTGCGTACGCCACTAAAATACCGACTAACGCTTCATACTTTGATTTTACGATGCATAAATCGTGGGATGACCTCGTGGGAAGTACAAAACCCGCTGATAGATTCGAGTCAAGTATTCGTCAGTGGCCTTTGGGCGATGACGGGTTTGGTGACTTTGTTCCTGAATGGAAGAATTTAGTAAGAACTTGGTCTGGAGATAACTTCAACGTCACAGATGCAGAATCCATTCGAGGATTTTCATCTTCTCTGTACTCTGCGTTGGTGTTTGGACCGTTCGTCGTTGATAAGGTCTTCTTCCCACCTCCTCCACCTGTTTATATTGCTCCGCCCCCAGCTCCTCCGCTCTCGCCGCCAATGCCTGTTTACGTCGAGTACGTTGAAGGTGACTTGGATAATTCCGTCGTGATTATTCCATCAATTGCAGTTTTGACTGTGTTTGTTTGGATTCTTTGGATGTTCTTGAAAAGACGAAGAAATTTGCAAATGATGCACATAGATTTTATTGATGAGGATTACGATGGCGCGTTGGACGATTTTGAATCAAGTTCTAGCGACGAAGACGATTCAGACGACGGCGACGGGGCGAATTCTGAAAACGATCGTCGAGGTGGTTTTGGTGGTCTTTTTGGTTTTGGTCGTCAACCAAGACAAATCGATCGTTACAGTCGCAGTCAGCGTATTCAAGCGCTCGAAGAACGTTTACAACAAACAAGTTCTTAATAAAAAAACTTCTTACTTTTTGATTTATTTATAGAGAGTTGAGCTAAATGAAAATGAATGTTTTAATTTTATAAAAATATTCTCAACTCTCGTACACACACATTCTTACACACTCGTCGTTGTATCTAACACATCGCCGTTTTATCGCCATAGCTATTTTGACAGATTTTCTTTTTATTAAACTTATTTGAAAACACGCACGCACGCATACATTTTAATTTCCTTTCTCTCACTCTCTCTCTTTTTCTTCTCTCTCTCTTTCGCACGCTCGCTCGCTATTCTTTTATCTATTCCAGTAGTTTTTCAATTTTCCAATTCCATCCGTACTCGTTCGAATTGCGTTGGAATCAAGTAATGGCACCTTTAAAGCATACGCGCATGTTTTTCTCACGCGTTCAGCGAAGAGACTCAAATCCAAATTTTCTTCGTCAGTCGGTTCAATCACATTTAAAAATTTAAGTTTCAAATAATGCTTATTTCTGTTTCTTATTAATTGAACGAAATCTGCATCGAATGGGATGATAGAATCGAAAAGTTTCTCCCAACCTTTCTTCAAAAATCTCACGATTGCGTATGATGAATTTTTTTTGATATTGTTTTTCCTAGTAGACGAGAGAAGAACACAGGGTTGTATTTTCTGACCAGCTTGGAATACTTCCGCGTCAAACTCGAGCAAATGCGTCTTCTCATCGTTCGTGTTCTTTGAGTAGTAATCAATTACTTCTGGATAGATCAATAATGGTGCCTTGCTTGTAGTCCAGAGAACTGAAATGATTTTTTTCATTCGACGAACGTATTGTTTATTAAACGAAATCTGCTTCTCTAGGAAGATTATCTACAAAATGCAATTGAAGGAAAAAAGTTAAATGCAAACAATAAAACAGAAGGAAACTGTACATACCTCTGAACCGAGAGAATTTGCGAGTAATCGCTCGATTGAATTCTTCGTAGTCGATTCGTTCAAATACGACAAAATAGATGATGACGATGACGATGACTTCTTTATTATTTGCTCAGACGCGTGCTGAGAGGAGACGAACAACGGAATAATACCTAAATGTCTGACCCAAAAGACACTCGAAATGAACGATGCGTTCGATACACAGCATAAAGGAATTTTATGCTCATAGGCTGTTCTAATATCGTCAGAATTTCCTTGGATTTCAATCAGATCATAGTCGAAGCCGAGACAGCGCAAGATTTTATCCGAACAATAAATCGCGAACGAAAGATGTACTTTTTTAGCTTTATATGACCAAACATCGCCCGAAACTTTCATTCGCGTTCGTTGATTAGGATTAGGAGAAAGATATTTCTTATTCCTTTGTCTCCCGTCCGCGTCTAAAACAAAACGAGTTGTCCATAACAATTTCTTCGCGCCTTTTTCTTGTTTTGCATCATCATCAGCATCGTCTTCCGCGTCTGTATCTTCCGCGTCATTATTCTCGTCGGAAGGTTTCATTAAGTACACTTTTTTCCTTTGCGTAGAGTAATACCTATACAAAGTCGTTCGATTTTTCTCGTTCAAGAACCTCACTACGATCGAATATAAGCGCGTCGATGCGTTCATTATAAACACAAACGTAAAGAACGCTGTTACTCGAAAGATGAACGAGATTATATCTTCGTACAAAATCTTCACGAATAGTAATTCCAAGATATCTCTCACGATATGGAAAAAATACGAGCACGATATAAACCAATAAGAAACTATCGTGTTCTTTGATTTTCTTTTTTCTTCTTCTTCTTCTTCTGAACGAGTGCGACGATGACGATGACGATGACGTTCGAAATGTTCTCTCCTGCGTCGTTCTTGCTCTGCGCCATCCAAGGTCATCTCTCTTTT
>Ga0114998_10000133_pt1 | contig 45208 bp, 38 predicted proteins | sample ArcticOcean_MG_C_5_FD_87044 | JGI IMG/M metagenome (GOLD analysis project Ga0114998, IMG submission 87044) | Marine microbial communities from western Arctic Ocean - ArcticOcean_MG_CB4_138 | ecosystem: Environmental > Aquatic > Marine > Oceanic | place: Arctic Ocean: Canada Basin | collected... | reverse complement strand
GCAGCATTAGACCGGTTTAATGGCTGCTGGTATTCAAAATGACCACCCATAATTTAAAGCCACGCCAGAGGCCTGCCAGAGCCACGCCAGAGGCCACGCCAGAGGCCACGCCAGATACCTCTCCAGATACCTCTCCAGATACCTCTCCAGGCTTTCGTCCTAAAACCCCTTCTATTGCGCCGATCTTTGGGCGCGATAGACGATAGTGCCGACAGATTTTTCGTCAAATCGCTCCTGAACCTGTTATTCCTATTCGATAGCCGCGTATAAGTATGGCAACGAGATATCCATTCGGTAGTCCACCGTCGAATGGTTATCCGAGAACTCTTCATACCGATGATCAATGCCTAGCGACTGGAGCTTCCTGTTAAGTTGCCTAGCGCCATAAACCAGGTTGTACTGATCTTTTGAGCCACAATCTATAAATAACCCCTTTAGGCTCTTTAGGTTCTGTTGCGCCTCGGTGTGATCGACCATCCTGACAGGGTCCCAGGCAAGCCAATTACGCCAGCGTTCCTCGATCATTTCACAGGTGTCGTTAGTCACTGGCAGTCGAATGCCATAGGGAGCGTCAGGGTCAGGGTCATAACTTGCTGCCATGGCTAGCATCATCAGATGATGAAACTCTGAGCCATGCACCTTCTTGGCCCTGTGGATTTTTTCAATGTAGGTTGAAATGTTAAAACCAACATTTGAGAGCGCACGAAGGACGCCAGGAAAGTCTCCTCGATAACACAACTCGAAGTCCAGATCTCCGGAATGACAGGCGATAGCAGCCCAGGTGTCAGCGCGACGTAAACCATGAACCAGCGATCCATAGCCACCGGACGATTTACCGAAGATAGCTCGATGGTCACGGCCTTGCCTGATTCTAAATTGATTCTCTAGCTCCGGAACCATTTCATCGCACAGAAAATCCTCCCAGTTACCCATCGCTGCTGAGTTAATGTATTGGTTGCCGCCAAGGGACGTAAAACAATCGGGAAACGCCACGATAACCGGCCCCATCGCACCGTTTGCAATTAATCTGTCTAATTGTTGTGGTACGTTTTCCTGAAAGGCTTTCCACCCAACATGACCAAAGCCGCTACCAGTGAACCCGACAATATCAACCATCAACGGGTAGTCGTCTGTCGTTTGGTCATAACCTTCCGGCAGATATACCGCGACGCTGCGGTCTGTTGGGTCTCCCAGCAGGTTGTTTTTCAGCGCTTCAGAATGGACCTCAATGACCTCAATTCTGCCTTTGGGTCTCGCAAAAGGATGTTTTGGCAATTTTTACTCCTTAATCGAATCGTTGGTGTAGTGCATCGTGTACATCAGCAAGCTGCTCAACAAGCTCTTCTACCGAGCGCGCCCCAGCTTGAAAGATAGCCGTCATATTGATCGCCATCCATTCGAAACCAAACCCCTGGATTCGTTCTGCCGCGGCAAAGATCCTATCCTTGTCGGCATAAAAACCCTTACCCGCATCATCACGTGGCGGTGTGTCCAGCATCATCTGGAATCCAATGTGACTGGCATCTCGACCGGCAGCTTCCGCGTATGCAAGAATCTTTGATTTTGACGCAACAACCTGTTCGTCTCGCATCTGAGAGGTCGCCAGCCAGCCATCGCCCATTTCACCAGTCCTCTTGATCGCGGCATCTGCAGACCCGCCAATCCAGATGGGTAGTGCCCCACCCTGTGGCGGTTTCGGTTCCATGGCAATCGCTTCAAACTGGTAGAAGTCAGTATTCGCACTAACGCTTTCTTCCGACCAGTATCGTCGAAGCAACTTGATTGCTTCATCCATACGCCGGCCGCGATTGCTAAAGGTCTCCCCAAGGGCTTCGTATTCAGACTCCTGCCAGCCAACACCGACACCTAGTCTGACCCGGCCAGCTGAAAGAGTATCAAGTGTGCTGACCTGTTTTGCGGTTAGCGTGGGATTTCGCTGAGGTAGCACCAGAACCTCGGTACCAAGACCGATGCGATCCGTTGCCGCGGCAATAAACGACAACATAACGATCGCTTCCATTATTGGCATCTGCGGCGGGTACATCGGCGCTGCACGTGTGTCAGTGGGATAACCCATCACCACATGGTCAAACATGTCCAGTTGATCAAAGCCTATTTGCTCAACTGCCTGCGCTAACTTGATGACGCCCTCCGGGCCCCATTTATAACTCACGGAGGGAAACTCTACCGATAACTTCATTTCAACAATCCAGCCTGACTTAATCTTCTAGCATACCAAACTCCCAATTTGGTGATATTGTGAATTGCTATCCTCATAAAAAACCCTAAAAAAGGACATGATTATGCTGAGCCTATCCATCCCCGAACACGTAGAACCCATCCGCCAAAAAGTCCTGCATTTTATCGAGCAGGAGATTTATCCGGTCGAGGCAGAACTTTTGGCTGACAAGGTCAGCAGTCGAAACGGAAACGTCATGAAAGGCCTCATGCAAAAGGCTAAAGACCAGGGATTATGGGCCCTGGGTCACCCGGAAGAAATCGGCGGTGGTGGCCTGCCTTTCATGGACTATGTGTTCGTGAATGAGGTGGTCGGTCGTTCAGAAATCGCCACAGTCGCCCTCGGCACCCATTCGCTGCAGGACTCGATCATGCTGCACCGATACGCAAATGATAAGTGGCGGAACAAATACCTGGAACCCCTGGTTGCCGGTGAAGTATTTCCAAGTTTTGGCATGACTGAGCCTGATGTTGCAAGTTCAGATCCGACACAACTTCAAACCCGGGCAGAACTTGACGGTGATGAATGGGTAATAAATGGCCGGAAGTGGTTCACCTCTGGCGCTGGAAACGCTGCCTATACTACTGCTATGGTTCGAACAGAGTTTGATGTCCCTGACCACGCCGCTTTCTCGATGATCGTCGTGCCGACCGACACCCCCGGATACAACATTATTCGAGACGTGAAAGTCATGGGCCAGGCAGATGGTCACTACGAGGTCGCCTATGACAACGTTCGTGTGCCCAAGGAAAACTTGCTTGGCCCCCGTGGCCAAGGGTTCAAGATAGCCCAGGACAGACTTGGCCCCGGAAGAATCTTTCACTGCATGCGGTGGCTCGGCCAAGCACAGCGGGCATTCGATCTCATGTGCGACCGGGCAAACAACCGTGTTGCCTTCGGCAAAAACCTTGGTGAACACCAGCAGATACAAAAGTTTATTTTCGACACCGCTGCGGAAATCCAGGCATCAAGGCTCCTAACCCTGCATGCTGCACAAAAAATAGATCAGGGCGACGAGGCCAGGATCGAGATTGGTTTGATCAAGGTGTTCGGTGCAAAAATGCTACACAACTCCATTGACCGTGCGATACAGGTTCACGGCGCACTGGGCGTAACGGAAGATACACCGCTTGAGCGTATGTATCGGCATGCCCGATATGCTCGGATTTACGACGGCGCCGATGAAGTCCATGTCATGACCACAGCCAGACGTATTCTCCGGGTCTATAACGACGGTGCAAAATTCGACTTCGGCCTGCGGTAGGAATGCACAGGCAAGAGGCATCAGCGGTCAGGTTTTGCTTCTCTTGTCACTCGCCTTTTGCCGCCATTGCATTCTATCGGCTGCGGCGTTCTCCGCTGTTCAATGACGTGAAGTTCAACCTTATGCCTCTAAGGCCAGAGAATATCTTTACCGGGCATAGAAACAAGCCAACGGATAGCCTGTTCAAGCTCACGTATATTTTCAGATGCGGCACGGCAGGCAGAGGAAGCTGGCCTTTTATGCGCAGGAAAAAGGCGAATAAATATTCTGGGAAAATGACACCTGCCATTCCTGCACAAGGCGATCACCATCCCATGGGCGCTCTCGCTGATTATCAAGGACAGTTTGCGGGTGGTTTAGACCTCGCGGTGTTAACGACAATAATTTCTACGTCACTAACACCGCTCAGCCCTAATACATCGCGACTTCCGTTAGAGGTCCAAAGGACGATAGTACTCACGCCCCTCGCTAACGTAATCCCCCATTAACTGCATAAACGTTTCACCGGCAGATCCTTCCTCTGTCAGGGTTAGGTTCTGGCGAATAAAGTTAACGCTGTCGGGGTTCAACTCCCGGGCCATTTGCCAATAGGATTCGGCCTTTTCTTTTTGTCCGTGGCCACGAAACAGATTCCCAAGACGAAAAGCAGCATCGGCTTTTAACTGATCAAAGCTGTGTTCGCGAATATTACCGGTCACCGCCTCTGCAGACTGAACAAACTCGCTGTCCGCTCCTTTAGCTACCCAGTCCTTCAACGCGGGCGTGTAAACATCATTACCAAAAGTAATAGCTTGCTCACCTTCTCCGATTGCGTGGGTCTTGGAATAGGTGCCCTCGTCAATTCGAACGACCCTGCCCTCTTCATCTATCCAGGCAGACGAGGGAACGTTTACAAAGTTAAACGCGCTACTGATAATGTGATCTACATCTACAACTTGGATGTAAGTTGGGTTAACCGCGTCAAAAATTGGACCGGCTACTGCTTCACCGCCAACGTCCTCGGCCGCACAGATAATGACAAAATTAGGATCGTTGATTTCTTCATAGACTTGTTGCCACACGGGCACATCAAGAAAACATCCTCACCACGATGACCACGTCACGATCAACGCTTTTTTACCCTTAAGGTCTGCCATTCTAACCACATTGCCTTTCCGGTCCGTGACTTCGAATTCCGGCGCCATGGCATCCACCATCATGTTTCGACGTTTGGCAGGTATCTCGGCAAAACTCCACACACCAGCCTCACGATCGACCACATACGGCTGCTCCAGCAGGTCAGCGAAGGCCGTTAAATCAAACCACTGCTCACCCTCACGCGTCAGTAACAGCTCGTCATTTAGCGGGATGCACATGTCTGCGTAGCAGGCGCCTTCAGGCTTCAATTCAAATCCGTTAATGCGACCAAGGTCTTCCGGCTTAATCAAAAGATTGTCGTCGCCCCCTGTCTCAGAAAGAGTAATAGTCCTGCCCTGATACAGCACTGTGGCACTGCCATTTGGATGTATGGGTGTTTCTTGAAACGGGTGTCGAAGCTCCGGGTATGCCATGAAGGCTTCAGCCATGTGCGTTCTCCTTATCCAGAATTAATGGGTGTTAGGTTAAATGTTCCACTGCATATTACGTTACTTTGACGGCTTTGACCCAAACTCAACCATAAAAACACAGGTAGGCAGTATCAACTGGGACCTGCAACTGAAACTTACTATCACCCGGCACATGAAACTCAGCGCCCGCTTTAAATGATTGCCAATCGCTGTCCCCGGATAACTTGACGTTCAATTCACCCACCACCACCCGCATCAGTTCCGGCGCGCCTGTACCAAATTCATATTCTCCTTTCGCCATGACGCCTACTGTAGCTGGCTTTTCATGGCCCTGTAATGCCAAAGACTGAACATTACCGTTGAAGTATGCATTGTGCGTGATCATGGATTGAACTCCTGTTCGTTTTGACTGCCACCAAACTCAGATACCGAGTTGGCAAACATACTGATTAAAGGGTTTTCTAACACCCATCAGATCGACACCAATGGGCAATATTATGTGCAGTTGAGTTGCCGCCGCTTGCCATCATTTCCGTCTCACTTGATGGCTTAACCATTATATTGCAGCGTTTGTTGCTCACGCTCCATACGATTGAATCAAAAAAACATGGCCTTGTTACGCAGCGTATTTTTTTGCCTTCCCCGGGGACCGAGAAAACCTGCTAACTAAAAGTTCGACAATATGGCGAGCGATACTAACGCTCGACGAAAACCCCGGTCCGGAAACCGGGATCTGCAAATCAACTAATCATCTATCGTGATCAGCCATCCAGAGAGGCAAAATTCTTACCTTCGCTGACCAACTTCTTAAGCAGACTAGACGGTTTCCAAACGTCGTCACCGGTTTCCTCAAAAAACCGCTCCATATCTATCAACACATTGTCCAACCCCTGTGTGTCTGCGAACCACATCGGGCCACCCACATGCGTAGGGAACCCGTATCCGTTGACGTAGACAGTATCGATGTCTCCCGCGCGCAGAGCGTGACCCTCTTCCAGTAACTTTGCACCGATGTTTACCAACGGATACATACAGCGCTTCAAAATTTCGTCATCAGAAAAATCTCGGCGCACGTAGCCCAGTTCTTCAGACACTTTGGCGATGACTGCATCTGCTTCGGGATCCGGACGGGGTGTTCTGTCGCCTTCTTCATACTGGTAGTAGCCTTTGCCATTCTTCTGACCGTAACGGCCCAATTCGCAAAGTTCATCCGGGATTCTCGCAGTCACTTCATTGGAGCCACCCATCATCTTTCGAGCGCGCCACCCCAGGTCAAGACCGACCATATCGTTCATCGTAAATGGGCCCATGGCCAGACCAAAGTCAAAGATCACCTTGTCTACCTGCGCTGGCGTTGCACCTTCCAAAATCATCGTTGCTGCCTGACGTGTGTATCCCCCCAGCATCCTGTTGCCGATGAAACCAGGGCAGTTCCCTGCCATCACAGAGACCTTTCCTAAACGCTTGCCAAGCGCCATAGCCGTACCAAGCACCACGGGCGATGAATCCTTTCCACGAACAACCTCCAGGAGTCGCATCACGTTTGCGGGACTAAAGAAATGCATTCCACATACGAATTCGGGTCTATCTGTCATCCCGGCAATCGCGTCCACGTCAAGCCCTGAAGTGTTTGTTGCAAGCAGAGCGCCCTGCTTCATGACTTTGTCGAGCCGTCCGAATATCTCTTTCTTCAAATCGAGATTTTCATAAACAGCCTCAATCACGATATCCCCGTCACCAAGGTCATCAAAATTTTCAGTAGGGATAATCAGCGACATCCGCTTATCCATCTCTTCCTGTGTCAGCCTTCCCTTGGAAACAGTCCTGGCGTAGTTGCCCTCGATCACCTTTATGCCACGCGCAAGATTCTCAGGTTCGTTATCATGAACCCGCACGGGTATACCCGCGTTGGCAAAACACATGGCAATGCCGCCACCCATTGTGCCCGCGCCGATGACTGAGCCCTTTTTAATGTCCAGCAGCGGCACATCTTTAGGCAGGCCCGGGATTTTATTCGCCGCACGTTCAGCAAAGAATATGTGTATGAGTGCTTCACGCTGCGGATCAGACATACATTCCGCAAACCTCGCGCGCTCGACCGCCATACCCTCGTCAAAGCTCTCTGCATTCACTGCAGCTTCAATACATTGCAGGATCTGCGCTGGTGCAAACTGCCCGCGGTGAGTCTTGTCCAGATTGGCAGCGAATTTTTCGAATAGCGCCGTATTGCCCCGGTCAGCTAAAATCTTATCCTCAAGATCGCGAATCTTTCGTGTCGCGCCACCAGCGCCAATGATTTCCTGCGCATAGGCAATTGCGTCTTCAACGATGTCACCACTAGCAACCCTATCGACGATACCCATGGTTAACGCATCAGGCGCCATGATTGGGTTACCGGAAACAATTGCCTGAACCGCCGCTTCTGCGCCAATCAGTCTCGGTAATCGCTGAGTACCACCAGCACCGGGCAGTAAACCCAGTTTTACTTCCGGTAAACCAACTGGTGCTGTCGGTGCGGCAATTCTGTAATCACAGCAAAGCGCCACTTCCAGCCCGCCGCCAAATGCCGTGCCGTTAATAGCGGCGATGATAGGTTTGGTGCTGCCTTCCATCTTGTTCAGTGCTTCACCCAAGCTCACGCCCTCGGTTGCAGCAGCGCCAAATTCGCTGATGTCAGCCCCGGCAATAAACGCTCGGTGCAGCCCCGTCAAAACGATAGCCTCTATCGCATCGTCAGCCAAGGCGCTGGTTACTCCATCAAAGAGCCCCTGCCGGACACCGGATGACAATGGGTTTACGGGTGGGTTATCAATGCTGAGGAGCGCGATGTTGCCACGAGTTTCGTAATGGACAGTGCCTTTCATTGGATTTTATCTCGTTCAAATTGCGCGAGTATATCGCAGTTCGTCCGAGAGTACGCTGCTCGAATTTATACACACTCGAATTCCTACCGCTTGTCTATTGCCGATAGAAGACGGTGCTTAATTTGGTACTATTGCACTCCGAAACGTCCTCAGTAATTAAAGTGGCAAATCAAAACCCAGCCCTGGTTCCTCCCGAAAAGATACTTCCGGCGCTAATTCACCACTATTCGCTAGAGAACCCGGCGGCCACTGCTGCAGATACAGCTTACCTGGTCGACCTGCTGCCGAAACTCCCTTCGCTTACCGCCGAAGATCGCCTTGATACGCTCGCAGCTCAACTGAGGACCCGTGAGCCCGGCGCCGTGTTCTCGAAGGATGATATGGCGGTGATCGCTTTCGTTGATCAAGCAGTGACCGAGATCCTTGCCAGAACTGATCTAGACTTCAAGGTCGAATCTTTTATCAGGAACATTGCTCCACGGATTGCGGCAGTTGGACTCAGGAAAGATATTCACGCCGTAACAGACCCGAACGAACTGTTCGATCTGATGGACCTGATCATTGATGAGTGCATCGGATGGAGTGAGGACCTGGGCTTTCTTGGACATCAGTTTATGGAAAAGGTGAGCGCAACAATTCATGACTATTCACATCATCATCTTTCCACAAAGCAATGTATCAAGGCATTAAAGGCTGTCTTCAAAAAAGAAACGCCGCTGTTTAAGCGACTTGAAAAGAAACTCTGTGAGCGCGAACTCAACGTACTTTCCGGCAAGAAAGGTGAGTTCATCAGCGCTGAGGCCCTGAACAATGCGATGACTGGCAATCAACTGCCACTGTTTATCATCTTTATGTTGCAAGGACCCTGGTACGAGTTCCTGCAGGACGTCTACGTTCATTTTGGCGGTAACAAGTCCAAAGAATGGCAGAATGTTCTGAAATTGACGGATGCCATCGTATGGTCATTGCAGCCGGGTAACGACAGCAAAAAAAGAGCTGACCTGATTCAAAGTGTTCCTGCCAGCATCAAGTCATTCTGCAAGAATGCTCACTTTGACACCAAACTTGTTATCTCTGCACTTGCGGACCTGGAGGCAGAGTACGCATCAATTAATGCCGGCGATCCGTCCGACGGCTGCGATTTTCGCTTGCTGGAAACAGACGACTTCATGGCTGCAGTCGTGCAGGAGGCATCAAGAAAAACGGTCGACCAAATAAAAAAAATTCCTCTTGGGCAGTGGTTCCTTTACGACGACCCCGCTGAACCAGAAGAAAAAGTCGCACGGATAAAACTCATCCTGAATTGGACAGAAACAGAACAACTTTTGCTGACCAACCACAACCGCCGAAAAGTAGTGCATATGTCTTACGGCGAAATGATGAATCACCTCAATTCCTGCGTACTCAGAAAATTAAACCCCATTAAATCTTCCTCTGATACATTTAAAGACCATCTGTTCACGGTGTTGAAGGCCGTCAGTGACCAGAACAAAAAAGAGAAGCAGATAGAAGCTCAACAGGAACGCCTTGTTGTCTCACAGGAATATTCACACCAGCGAAAAGAAGACCTGGGCAAAGAGCTAGTGCTGCTGAGGCAGCAGGCAGAGAGGAAGAAAAAGCGGGCGATGGTTTTGCGCCACAAGATCCAGAAGAAATACGATGCCGCAGAAGCAACCATAAGATCCCTGAAACCCGATGCCTGGGTAACGCTTTCTATCATGGAAGGCACCCAAACACCCTGTAAACTGATCGCAATCATCGCATCCAGCCAGACCTACATCTTCGCGAACAGGGCCGGATTAAAGGTCGCTGAGTACACCGCAAGTCAGCTGGCACACATGATCGTCACGGAAAACAGTGAGATCCTGGACACCAGAGCAGAATTTGAAAACGCACTGGCAGCTATTGTCTCCGGACTACGTGACGACAGGTCCAAGAGTTACGAAGAGCTAACCGGTGACTCATCCTAGCGTTAGCTTCATTTAGAAACCCCCTATCCACAGCACCTATTTGAAGGCATCTCTTTGATTACCGACAATATTACGTTCGATAAACTTATGTCTGATATAGACCTGCAGATCGAGGTACTCAACGCAATCGCTGCAGACAACCCCATTCTCAATGAGCAACTGCGACTGCTGCTCGAATCCCGTGAGATGATGTTCTTTCAGGAAATGGAAATGCAAAGGTTAGAGGGTTTAATAGACCAGGATGAACTGATGGAGCACACCGCCTTAATCGATCAGCAAACTGATGACCTCTGATTACCCATATTTTCAAATGACAAAAATATTTTCAAAAGACAAAAATAGGGGTAGCGGCAGAGCCAAGAGGGCATTCTAAAGGGAAACAGGATTGCCGACATTAAAAACGCCGGCATCATACGCAACGCCGTCCTCTCGTTCGACGTCTGGAGGAAACGCTCGTCTTTTCTTTGCGAAATAGCGCTGCCGGAAGTCACCCTCAGAAGCTCTGTTATAAGTCGCGTATAACGCCCTGCGGCTCACATCGCTAAGGTTGGGTGCAGAGCGATGGGGAACATATGAATCAAAAAGTACAAGATCACCTGGGGCAGTCTCGATAGGCTCCCATTGAAAGCCCGCAACCGCACTATCAGAAAGGGTAAGATCTTCATTCATTTCGAGCGACTCATTTAGCCTCGATGTCTTTGCAATTTCCAGGCAGCCATTGTCTGTTGTGCCATGGTCAATACTCAACATCATGGTGACATGAAACCGTTGCCCGAAGGTGGTGAATGCTGGTGCATCCTGATGGGCAGAAAAACCCTGGCCCCTCGGCAGTTTAAAGTTTACTTTTTCCTTGAATAGTACCGCTCGTTCCTTGAGTAGCAACGACAGCAGATTCAGGTTTGCATTCCCCTGCAGCAACTCTGCGTAAACGGGTTCATATTGCAAAAAATTTTCGATTCGGCACAGGGTACGCGGCTGACCACTGGCTCCCTCGAAATATTTCATCCACTTACCCGGCACTTCCGGTCTTGCCTGCAAGTCATCAGTCGCTGATGTGATTGATACCATCTCACCTTCACTGTACCAACTTTTGATATGCAGCCAACCAAAGCGGTCCCAGTGATCCAGTTGCGCATCAGAAACAGGCTCTCGGCAATGACGCGTCAACATCGCACAATAAAATTCGAGATTTGGCCTGTCGGCTTTCTGTTCTTTTGCTGCCTCATCCCAAGCACGAAGGCGCAATGCATCCCTGAACACGGGGCTGGCTTTAAAGCCGGATACCTCACGATCGCTCATCGGGCCGCCCTGATATTCCAGTGTCTTCCTGCTGGCCACCGACAACCTTGTCATGTATCCCGCCGTGGTCACTGCCAGGTAGCGTTTCGCGTCGACATGGGCGCCTACCAACGCCGCGATTTCCGGTAGCAAACCGATCGAGACCAAATATTCGGCACCCAACCTGTCGTGTTCTCGGGCACCCAGGCCTTCCATCTGCAAAGCCTTTGGGTTGCACCAGTGACCAACGTCGTGAAGCAGCGCCGCCAGCACCATTTGCTCACCGGCACCCGCCTTAATGGCAAGACCCGCAGCCTGTAATCCATGTTCGAGTTGGCTTACGGGCTCGCCGACATAACCCACTTCTGTAAGGTTCTCGAGGGACTTCAACAGTGTAGTAGTACTCATGAGGGTATTTTACACAACCCACAGCCATCAACGATGAGTTCCAGCGGCAACGCGAATTATCTGACTTTCTGTCCGTCAGGAACCAAGGTATTCTTAATTTGCCTTAAACAATCCGCCGGGAAGCGAAGCGTTATGAGCCAGAAAATTGATCAGTTCCTGAGTGCTCAAAATGTCCCTGGCGTTGTTGCTCTAGGGACAACGGCAACGAATACCATTTACGAAGGCGCTTTCGGTATGACCAATACCGAGACAAAAAGCGCGATCAACATCGACACCCCTCATGCCATCATGTCGATGACGAAACCTATTACGTCTTTCGCCATCATGCAGTTGGTGGAGTCAGGCAAAATCGACCTTGATGCACCTGCCACGGATTACATTTCTAGATATCAGAGCCTGGTTGTATTGGATCAGGTTAACCTGGCAAACAAGTCATATACCACCGGGGCACTTGAAAGGAATTTCTCGATCCGCCACCTGCTCACCCATACCGCCGGGTTTGGTTATACCTTTTGCAATGACACACTTTATGGCCTTCGACCGGCAGCAGAAAAAGACGATTTCCCGCTGTTACATCAGCCTGGAGAGCTCTGGAGCTATGGCATTGCCACCAGGATTCTAGGAGAAATCGTAGCCAAGGTAACCGGCAAAGATCTTGGTAAGGCGCTAAAGCAAATGATCTTCGATCCACTGGAGATGCGGGCCACTGGTTTCGACACGAAGGAAAATCAGGCCTACCCTCACCATAGAAGCGAAAACGGCTGGACGCCCGCCAAACACTTTCCCAGTATGCCATTGGGTGACGGAGGGCTGATCTCAACAGTAAGGGACTACGGAAAATTCTTACGCTGTCTGCTGCAAAAGGGTGTTCCGCTCCTCCGTGAAACAACCTACCAATTAATGGTGACTAACCAGATTGGGGCGCTGACGATACAAACGCAACCGGCCGCAAACAAGGCTTTGACCCATCCGTTTCCAAAAGGTGCCGGTGTTGACAAATGGGGGCTGGGTTTCCAGATTCACACGACCCAGAATGAAGGTATGCGAAGCCCGGGTAGCTATAGCTGGTGCGGCCTGCTTAACACCTATTTCTGGGGTGACCCTGTCAGGCAGGTCGGGGGCATTGTGTTAATGCAGGCTTTGCCATTTTATGAACAGGTGTGCCTAGACACCCTTGATGGGTTTGAACGCCGCTTCTATGAGCTTGTCGACTAGCGCAGGTGCTCAACCCAGAAACGTGTGCCACCGGCGACACCTATTGGCATTAGTATCAGGTTCACAATAGGCACCGTTAACAGCAGATAGGCAGGCAATCCGAACATCAGAGCATCGAACCGCCTTGCACTCATACGTGAGCGCAAGGCTGCAAATGAAACATCGTTGTTGTCAGCAGCGTAGTCTGCGTAATGGATAGACATCATCCAAGCCCCGAACAATACCCAAAGAAGCGGCGCGACCATGTTGATAACCGGAATAATGGTGATCAACAGCAAGCCTAGCAACCTGGGTAATATATAGCGTAATTTAGCCAGCTCTCTTGCAACCGAGCGCGGCAATATTAACCAAGGGGATACGGTAGACTCTGGCGCAGCACCGGTCAGCACCTGCTCCACTTTCATCGACAGGATCGCATTAAAAGGCGAGGCAATGATGTTCGCCACAAACGTAAAAATAAAAAGAAGGAGTACCAGCAGCACAATCAGCGAAATGCCCCAAACCAGCCAGTACAGGGCGAACATCCAGTTAGGAAACCAGGACATGATGACGGCAACCCAGTCGTCGAAGCGGGAATAGGACAACATCACCAACACGGTCAGCACCGCTGCGTTAATAAGACACGGAACAATGAAATATCGCCGCAAACCGGGACGGCGGATTAGTTGGAAACCATCAAAGAAACATTCAAGACCAGTCATCGTACTTGTCGGTAATCATCTCTCTTGGGCAGGCTGAAAATTGGCCTGCCAGTCATTTTAAACAACGCATGGCAAACCGCAGATGGGAATACCGTCACCATTAAATCAAGCTTGACCGGCAATTCCTGGTTCAACGGCTATCGGATGCCTTCCCAGGCTTTGAGCCTTGGCAACTCTCCATTGTCCACAAGAGATGAAGCGTTATCAAAATGCTTTACGGTTCTTGTCTCAAGGTCGTATTTAGGCCAGCCTGGTTCCTTGCCTTGAATAAAGCTGGTCCAGACACCATGCATCTCATCCGAAACAGCTTGGGGCAACGCCCCTTCGCCGATAAAGCCATCAACGCCTGGCGAGGTCAGCGTATTGAAAACAAAGGGTATTTCCAGCGCATGGGTCGCTTTTAGAAGCGCGTTCCTGGATTCCCAGTCAAACTGGTACATCCAGGTGTCTGCACCTTTGGCAACCCGGTCTTCAACATGACGAATCGCTGGAATTTTGAAGGTGAAGTCCGTGCCTAACTCAATCGCGAGTTCAGTTTCTGTGGCGCCGGGCAATATTTCCCGATAAGCGTCGACCAGGGATTTTCTTCCGTAGGCCTCGGCCTGGCGCAGGAGTCTTTCCGACGAGATTTTCTCTGTCACAAAAAGCGTATTTTCATCCTTATTGGTTCCTGTCAGCACGGGAACACTCGCACCCACCCCTGACCGGATCGATTCGCGAAGCGGAATTGGTAGCACTTCATTTTGTTCAACCGGATAAAATGCCTGCACGCCACTGCCTATATTCATCTGGTTATAGCGCTCATCCGCCCGAGCTTGTGCCTTTAGTATGTCCAGGGCACTTGCCGACTTCAGCTCAGCAATAGATTCGACACCAAGCTCGTCCATCAACAAATCTGCAACCACCTTCCCGACTTCATCTGTCAGCGTGTGGTGCGTCGCCCCGCTTTGTGGGATCGCGCGATGAAACAGCCCCTGCGCCTGCTCGCAGCCGAGTAACGTTGCAACCGAAAAGCCCCCTGCGGATTCGCCCGCAATGGTGACCTTCGATGGATCACCCCCGAAACCTGAAATGTTGTCCCTTACCCATTCCAGCGCTTTGATCTGATCGCAGATGCCATTAATACCAGAGGTCGCATAATCATCGCCAAACCTGGATAAGTCAGTGAAACCCAGCGCGCCCAACCTGTAGTTGATCGAAACGACAACGATGTCCCCGTTTAGCGCAAAACTGATGCCGTTGTACCATGGCACTGCACCCTGACCTGACCGGTATGCCCCCCCATGAATCCAAACCAGCACAGGCCTCTTTTGCTGGTCGACCCCTGGTGTGCAGACATTCAGGAAGAGACAATCTTCATTCCAGTTAACGGGTACAGCGTCAGTCATGCCTCCCGAAGGCAACTGCGGGGCAGCTGGCCCGAACCGTGTTGCATCACGAATATCATCCCAGGATGCCGGAGAAACCGGTCGCTTAAACCGCCGATCCCCAACCGGGGGTTCGGCATACGGAATGCCATTAAACAACAGGACCCCATTTTTTACCCGCCCAAGAACAAGACCATTTTGTGTTGAAGTAATTGGAGATTGCTGTTCTTTTATCGACATAAGCGTTACTTTTACCTTTGCTGAATTTATGCGAACGACCTCGATTGTATGGCCTCTGACTCAATGAAACAAATTCCAAGCATCAGTCTTCGTGAACTGAAGACGAATAACAGTGAAACCATCGAAAGTCTTGCGGACGCCTGCAGGTACTGGGGGTTTTTTCGGCTGGTTGAGCTGGACCTTGAGAAGGGAATAACGGACAAGTTGCTGGCAGCAATGAAAGTATTTTTTGAGCTGCCTCACGAAGAAAAGAAACAACTATCACGAACAGAGAAAAACTCGTGGGGCTACTTCGATAAAGAGCTCACGAAGAACAAGCAGGACTGGAAAGAAATTTTTGACCTTAGCCTGGACCAAACTGGTCCACATGATCAAAGTCAAACCCCCTGGCCTGAAAAACTACCGGCGTTTCGTGACACGATGCTTCAATGGCACCACCTGTGCGAAACGCTCAGCCTGACATTGCTCGAATCCATTATGCAGTCCCTTCGACTACCCGAGACTTCATTAGCGCAACATTTCACACACGATAATTCCAGTTTCCTTCGGCTGAACCACTATCCCGTTTGCGAAGCGCCCGCAGCCCCGGAAGAAGATTTTCCTACCGAGGGACACCTGGGGATTTACCACCACACGGACGCTGGCGCGGTAACGGTGTTACTGCAGGATGAAGTCTCCGGCCTGCAGGTACGTCATAACGACACCTGGACCACCATTGCCAACGAGAATGACAGTCTGATTATCAATGTCGGTGACCTTGTCCAGGTATGGTCCAACGATCGCTACAAGGCACCGCTACACCGTGTTCTGGCTAACCGCCAACAAGACCGCTTTAGCGCGGCTTTTTTTATGAACCCTGGTTTTTCTACTCATTGCGTTCCACAAACTGACGATAGGCCGCTCTATCGGCCCGTAAACTGGGGTGAGTTCCGGTCTGCAAGATCGGCGGGTGATTACGCGAACATCGGGGACGAAATACAAATCAGCGATTATCGAATCTAACGTTAAGTAACGGGTCGTTCGTCTGCAACAATGGAAACCCGTTCGCCGTAGCGCTCATGAGGATAGTAATCCCATATCGCATGATGCTGCGTGCAACGATTATCCCAGAACGTCAGGGTGCCAGGCTCCCAACTCACGCGACACGTTAATCTAGGTACGGTCGCAATATGATCGAAGAGGAAACCTAGCATCGCTTTCGATTCGCCTGGATTCAAGCCCTTGATATGTGACGTGAACCCGGAATTTACGTACAGCACCTTCCTGCCGGTGTCCGGATGGGTCACCACCACGGGGTGCTCATTTTTCGGGTAGCCGCCTTCAGGTGGCGTGCTTTTGTAGGCGCCGACATAGGGGAGCGCCCCATCATGCACCCCGATCAAGCCACTCAGAAGTTCTTTCATCGTTTCGGAGAGCATTTCATAGGCCAAGTACATGTCCGCATACATCGTATCGCCGCCCCCATAACCGGGGACCTGCTTCATATAGAGCATAGAACCCATCGGCGGATACTCATCGCAGGTGACGTCTGTGTGCCAGCCATTTCCGGCCGTATAGGCAGAGTCCTTTGTGGTCTTTACCACTAGCACTTCAGGCTCGCCGGTTCCTTTATAATTCATCGGATGGGTATGCAACTTGCCGAATCTACGGGCAAAGGCCTTGTGTTCATCCCTGGCCAACGTCTGTTCACGAAAAACCAGCACACCCCAATCAAGAAACGCTTGGTGGATACCAGCAAAGGTTTCGTTATCGACAGGAAAGGATAAATCTATATCCCTGATTTCTGCCCCGATATGCGGGGTAAGAGGCGTCACTTTCATCATCCTATCGTGACACAAATCGTGGCCTAAAGCATATTTCGCAACATTAGCTCTGGCGGATGCGGTTCCAGGTATATTTGGGCGTCAATATAAGCATTCGGGTGCCGTTTTCTAAAGTAATTTATCAACGTAATCGGCACGATCACGGGAACCAACCCCTCTCGGTGCGTGTCGATCAGGCGCAGGAGTTCAGCCTTGTCACCCGCAGCGAGCGATTCCTTGAAAAAACCCATGATGTGCATCAGCACATTGGCGTGTTTTTTTGGCGTGGTGAGAACTTTCATGGCACGCATCAATAGTGATATGTAGTCCCTGCAACGGGCTTCAATATCGCTTGTCGTCACGCCCGCCACTATTCTGCCAAGTTCCCGATAGGCTGGCTCGTCATGCGCGAGTATCGCGAATTTCTGAAGCGTATGAAATTTCACCAGCGCATGGCTATCGACGCCACCTTCCATCAACTGTAACCAGCGGCGATAGAGGAAGACACGCTCCAGAAAATTTTCGCGCAATCTCGTATCGTTTAATCGACCTTCTTCTTCAACGGGCAAGTTGGGGTGCGCTTTTATTATTTCGTTAGCATAGATACCAACGCCCGTCCTGTCAGGTGGGCCATCGTTGTTCTGATAGACCTTTACCCTGGTCATTCCACAACTTGGGGAATCTTTTTTGAAGATGTATCCGGACACGCCCTGCAGCGCCGGAGCCGTTTTTCTGCCATAGGCACCAAGCGCTTCTGTGTATCGAAGTGTTCTGTCAGCGTTGCTTACCGCTTCTGTCCTGCCATTTTCGCCTTTAATCAGTCGAATTGTCGGACGAGGAATACCAAGGCCAATAGCGACTTCGGGACACAGAGGGACGAAATCAAAGTAAGTGGCCAGCGATTCTGTGGCATAACGGAACTGTTTGTGACCGCCATCAAAACGGACTTCATGCCCCACCAGACAACTTGATATTGCAATTTTTGGCTTAGTTTCCATCAAGTTTTCCTAAATCCAGGACCCGCCCATCCAGCCCCGCGGGCAGATCAAGACCCAATTTTTCCCCGAGCGTCGGCGCGATATCGATACTATGCACTGCTTCGCTTATCAACCCTGACGCCATTCCTGCGCCATAAAAAATGATAGGCACCCGTCGATCATAATCATAGACAGACCCGTGGCTGGTTCCTTCCGAAAAATAGACAAGGCATGTTTCCTTCGGCTGAATAAAAAAGTGGGGTGATTTACCAGGCACAAACAAATTACGATACAAACCGCTGATCGGATCATCAGAACCCTCTAGTTCTAACGGCGTCCAAACCTCCTCTATGTAAGCCTGCTCTTCGAGGTAGCGCTCCATTGAGTCAACCACCTGCTCCACCGTTATGCCCAATTGCTGTGCATAACTGGCACTCACCGTCCCTCCTGCGGCTGAAAAACCAACCAAGTCTCTGGGGTCACCAAAAGGTGCCGTAAAATCCAGATACAATCGCCAGTAGAGTTGCAGCATAGCTTTCAGAATAGGAATTCGACCGCCATCAACAGGACAGTGCATCCCTCCGGTTTCTACCAACCATTCAGGTAACGGTAAAACACCATGGTCGGAAGACAGGGCAACAACATAATCCCCCGCTAGACGCTCATCAAGAAACGTTAATAATTCACCTATCGTCGTATCTATCTGAGCAAGCGTATCTTCTGATTCACCGCTGTAAGGACCATAACGATGGCCAACCACATCCAGAGATGAATAAGATATCGCCAGCAAATCCGTCACGCCTTTCCGGCCAAGCCGCTCTTCATCGACGACCCTTTTCACCAGCTCAGTCGTCGCCAGGTCCAGGAACGGAGACGCGTAAAAACGCGCTGCGCGTTCCTCGAGTTCACCTACATTCACCGGATGTCCTGAATGACGAAGGTCCTTCTTTGATTCACCGGCATAATCGTCGGCCCTGTGTGAACCGGGCTTGTGCTCCCAAGTCTTTGGAAAACGCGCAGCATAGCCATCAACAAAAAACTCATCGCCATTAAATACCTGCACATAATCAGGCAAGGGGCCGTAGTATCCCGAGCTGGTAAATTTTGCCACGCTCTTTTCGTACCAATAGACGCCATCCGGGTTTTTACCGGCCATTGTGATCGCCGACCGGTCCTTTCCTGATACAGAAAACACCCGTGATACCGGAGAGCTTGCCTTAAGCCAGTCACCCAGCGTTGTGGCGGTCATTGACTTAGGCGACCGATTGAACTGCGCACCAAACACCCGATGAGCATCATCTTCGTCATCCACACAGTAGCGCTGTTGCCCCGTTATATGATCGATATAACTATTGCCAGGAATTCCGGCCTTTCCAGGATTAACGCCCGTAGACATTGCAACGTGACCGGGACAGGTATTGGTTAAGCCATGATCCAGCTTGGCATTGGTGTATACGCGGCCTTCGCGCATCAGCCGACCAAGGCCTCCCGGCATATCTGCACTGAGCCGACCGGGGCCGAGCTGGTCCACCGAGACCAGAACCACTAATTTCGGTGACCCAAAGGCTTTTGGGCTCTGCGCAAGCAACAGTGCAAGCAGCAATAGTGCAAGTAACCACAGGGAAAAAATAACGTAGGGTCTAATAAAAAGAAACATGGTCAGAGATCAACATTGCCAGCATGGCATCATGCAAGAACAACATATTTCGATCAACACTCTATCGACTCACGAGCGGTCTTAACCGGTCGATGAACCCCCACCCAAATTGATGCTTGTTTGCAAATTTGGCAAAGACGCAACAATCGCTATACACCCATGCCTACACACCCACGCCTACACACCCATGCCTACACACCAAAGGCTATCTTCAAAAAGCTACCTAGGAAGAGCTACCTACAAAGACCTACCTACAAAGACCTACCTAAAAAGAGCTACCTACAAAGAGCTATCTACAAAGAGCTATCTACAAAGAGCTATCTGAATATTAGGACTCATTCAGACGCAATACGCTCAATGGAAAGAATGATTACAGGGGTTAGCGGAACATCATCATATTCCCCCAGGGTGTTGGTCTCGACGACCTCGATCGTGTCTACCACATCCATCCCAGAGGTGACTTTTCCAAACACGGCATAACCGAATGACTTGCAGGTGGTCGGTTTATAACTGCCTCGCGCGCGGGCTGCAGCTACCGTTGCTTCGTCTTTGCGGGTGCAGCTTTTTTCACTGTGATTCAGACGCTTATTGGCGGCCACATTAATAAAAAACTGGCGGCTGGCAGAATCAATCTCATTCATCCTGGCCATGGCAATGGACCCTCGAACGTTGGAAAGACCATTATCGGCTTCATTAATGATCATTTCGCTTTCATCCGCTTCTGCCAGGTCCATATAAAGCCCACCCCCTTGCACCATAAAGCCCGGTATCACCCGATGGAATATCGTGTCTTTGTAAGCACCCGAGTCTACAAGGCTAAGAAAATGGCCAACGGTGACCGGCGCGCTTTTTTCATTCAGCTCGATCACTATCTCGCCCAGATTGGTACTGATCAGGACATCCTTAGCTAACGCCGGAATGGCGTAGGATGACAAGAACAACACTACAAACAGCCTCTTGATATCAAGAATACTTACTTTTCGCCCAGACCGTAAATTCACCGGCATCATAAAACTTCCCATATTCGTCACATTCTTCGACCTTTAATTGATTGGCAGCGACATCAATAAAGCGGCTCAAGGTCTTTCTGCCGCTCGGACAGTTAACCCTATTTAAAGATCGATCGATGGTGACCTCTTTAAACTGAGTTTCAATCGATTGCTTCTTGGCACTTAGGTCACGACCTATCTTTTGTCTATCTTTACCCCGCAACCTTAAGCATCATGTCTCTTTTTCAAAGGGTAAATGACATGGGTTCTATGGACAACCAAAACGTCGTCATCATCGGCGGTACTTCAGGCATTGGCCTTGCCACGGCCGTCGCTGCTGCAAGCAAGGGGGCCAATGTCTGGGCTGTCAGCCGATCAGTGGACAAGGTTAAGACTTGTTCTGATTTGTATCCCGGAATCACCTTCAGCTCACTGGACACGCACAATGTAGAAGGGTTGAAATCACTCTTTGAATCCATCGGCGCAATCGACCACATTGTCGCCGCAGCCACAGGCGCAGAAAGGACAATGGCTCCGTTCATGGACCAAACCGATGAACAGTTTCGTGGGGCATTCAACAAGTTCTGGGGTTACACCCATGTCGCCCGCCAAGGTATTCCACATTTAAACGACACCGGATCGATCACTTTTATCAGCGGAACGCCAGCCAGAAAATGTAACCCTGGTATGTCGTCTGTCTCGTGTACCGGTAATGCAGTCGAAGGCTTAACTCGGGCCCTGGCCTTGGAGGTAGCACCAAAGCGCGTGAACGCCGTCGCGCCGGGCCTTATCAGCACAGGAATGTTCGATAACTTGGGCGATAACAAAAACGCTGCACTGGATAATATGGGGAAAAATATTCCACTGGGGCGTGTCGGTGAAGCCCAGGAGGTCGCAAAAGCAATCGTCATGATAATGGAAAACAGTTATATGACCGGCACTACCGTCGACGTTGATGGTGGCGTGCTATTGCCTTGAACGCCTAGCCACAAAGGCTGGATTTGTGACTTTCAGCGTCAATGTCGATGCCTGTTTGCAGACGTAGGCTCGCTGTGACTTGTTCGGTCCAATCGACATAATCGAGCACCACAGCAATGCTCTAAATAACATTTGATCACGCTACGAGGTTCCAATGCCAACTCAATACCGGGTGCCCGCTCTTTTTACGCTTCTTTATCTCACCATTTTGACCGCTCCCGGCGTCGCGTTAGGTGCGGAAAAAGTCATTATTGACACCGACCCGGGCGTCGATGATTCGCTGGCAATCGTATTCGCGTTAAAATCGAAGCAATTGGAAGTGCTTGGGTTAACGACCATCTTTGGAAATGTAGAGACGCATTTGGCCACTCTCAATTCTTTGCGTCTGCTTGAAATAATGGAAAAAAATGTACCGGTCGCAGAAGGTGCAAGCCGCCCTTTGTACATGAAGAAACTCTCCCCTCCCGCTGATGTACACGGCGAAGATGGGCTCGGAGAGATTAACCTTCCACTACCCAAAACAAACGCGATAAAAAAGAGCGCGGCCGAATTCATTGTTCAGACGGTGATGGACAACCCTGGAGAAGTTACGTTGATCGTGTTGGGCCCCATGACTAACATCGCGCTTGCTCTGGCATTGGAACCGGATCTTTCTGAGAATGTTAAGCAGGTTGTCGCAATGGGTGGGGTCCTGCAAGTGATGGGGAATGTATCTCCCGTTGCTTCGGCCAATATTCTGGGCGATCCACACGCTGCGGATATCGTCATGGGGACAGATTGGAATATGACGCTGGTTTCCGCTGATATAACAAGACAAGTACTCGTGACAGATAGCTGGTGGAATTCCGTTCGAAAAAAAGGGGGCAGGAACGTAGAATTCCTGTTCGACACAAGTCGTTTCTATCGTACTTTTTATCAGTCAGTTGGATATTCGGATGGATACCCCAACCACGATTCAACCGCTGTGGCTTATGTTCTGGCTCCGGAACTATTTGAGACCGATCAACGCGCGGTCCGCGTTGTCACTGACGGCATGACCATCGGCCATGTCGTCGCCGCAGAAAAGCGTCACTCCAGCAAACCCGGGCCCTGGTTCGGCGTGCCTTTGTCGAACGTAACGGTTGGTGTTGACGTTCAGGGCGTTCAGCAGTTGCTGGAGGCGACAATCACCAAAAAGTGAGTGACAACGCGCTTAAAAAAACCTGGTTAGGGATGATTTTATGCCATGCGCCAAGTAAGCACTCAGACCTATGGTAACTTGCTGTCTGCGCTTACGCGCTTCCAATATCTCGATGACTTTATCTTTACTGCCCAGGGTTTGACGGCGTAACACATCACCTTCTTTCGCGTACTCAACAGAACTTTGTGCGGCGACGACAGGATCAGGCGCTAATACGATCTGTTAGGTTTTGATACCGTGTTCCAACATGACCCATCGCCGCTGCGCTGAATATTGACGTAGCGTATCGATAACGGCTTTTAAACTATGGGGATTGTGGTCAAAGTCCGACATCATCGTGGCGCCTTTAATCGCAATTATATTACCGCCCCCCGGGTTTTTTATCTGATCACCGACAAAAGAACATAAGCCCTCACTCGCCGGATCAAGGTTGTGAGTGTGAAACTGGTCGTGCTGAATCCAGCAGCGATCTCTGGCACTCGATCAAGCCGGATACTTACGGCGCAACACTGTAAGTAACGCGCGATGTTTCGCGTAAAGGATTCGTCTATTGATTCTACGTCAGACTTTTTAACCGCTATCCAAAACGCGGCTTGCAGTTGTTCCTTGCCTGATGCCTGATGCCTGATGCCTGATGCCTGATGCCTGATGCCTGATGCCTGATGTCTGATGTCTGATGTCTGATGTCTGATGTTTGAGCTTTGGCGGCAATAATTATGACCTTTTTAAAGGCCTTCTGAGCTTTGCATGGTGTCGTGGCGTCGCACATCGGTGTAGAAAGGCATCTCAGCCCCACCGATATCCCGAACTTACTGTCTCGAGCATTGCCGCCCACCCACCGAATCAAGTCTGGTGCGAGGATCTGACCTACATCTGGACCGGACAGCATTGGTCCTACCTGACGATTATCCTTGATCTGTTAGCCCGGCAACCCCTGGGTTCGGCATCGTCCAGCTTGAAATTCCGTCAGTCCGTGCGGTGTCAACACATGAAGCAAAGCATGAGTCAACGAGGAAAATGTTGGGATAATTCTCCTCTGGAACGATTTTTTAGAAGTCTAAAAACGGCGTGGACGCCGGCGTTGGGTTATCGGTCGTCGGCAGAAGCCCAGCGATCAATCCTGAGCTATCTAACGCGTTACTAACGCTATGTGAGACCGCATCAAAACAACGGTGGATTACCACCCAATAAGGCAGAGGGTGTTTATTGGAAGTCCTCTAAAACAGCCGCTATGATCCGTTGACCACAACCGATGCGCAGCCGTTTTGACAGCCAAAGCCTAGGTCCTTTGCATCTTGATCTGGCGCCACGCATCATATGAGGGATTAACCCCATCACCAGACGACCTGCAAATGCCTGAGTTCTACTGTGTCTCGCCAAAAGAATTTGATTTGGTCATCGAAGACCGCTTCTTTAGGGATGAGCATGAGTTGCTAGAATCACGGTTTTTCGATCGAGAAGATCGAATTATCGCCCGAGTCGTTCGGTACCTGGATGGGGAGGGCGAGCTGGTGGCCTCAGCGGACCTGATGCTGGCCGTTTACACGGGGGAAGATTAAAGACCACCTTAGCCACATCCCGGCACATAAATTCATCGCTACCGTTGCTCCCTTCCGGGCCTGGCGGAGTTCACCACTCTTTATTGCGGGAGGACCAAGGTGGAACAATCATTATACGGATATGGAGAGGAAAATCCTACCGCGATGCGAGCGAATCTACCCAATAACGTTCTGATATGATTTTCAGGTCACTACCCTGCTTCTGCAGGTCAATAGCACGCTCTATTGAGCGACCAAAGGTGGTATGCACCCAATCGGGACTGCAAAACTCACCAATCACCAGGAAGTCCGTCTTCTGTGTGGGTGCATGGGAGATACTTCCACCCATTTCAACAATCGTCTCCTCGCAGTAAACCGTGGATCCGAAAACAAACTTCCCGGTCAGGGTGAATACTTTACCGGCGAAGTCCACTTCCGGCTCAGGCCGCGTCAATGGCAAGGTGGTTGATTGATTAGGTTCCTGCAGCGGGGATCCCTCGCCTGTCAGATCCCGGAGCGTCGACAGCAGCTCTGTTTTTTCCTCAGTCGACAAAATACCATCGCGCAACATTTCGGTAACACGCGCGTACACCACGTTTACCGGCCACTTATCTGCCACTTCACGATGGTTCTCGATCCATTGCCCTAGAAATATCGCTTCACGCTCATCGATAACACCATCAGCGATCACCCCACGACAGATGCCTATGAGCTCATCGATAAGACGATCTTGAATACGCAGTGCATTCCTGGACCTATTTGTTTTATTCATCATCAATTCCTTAAAACTGTGTTGCCGTCGTGCCGGTTATTCTGAAAACAACGCTGGAACCCGTTTGTCGTGGTGGCATACAGACCACCCCTGTCGCTTAGCCTCGTTCTCTGGCCGAAAGCTTAACGCCCCTTAAAAACCTACCAGCGCGTCACAAAATGGGCAGCGTCGTGTTCCGGCAGCGCCTTCTGGTTTCCTTCAATTTGGCCTACGTATAGAAACCCTATCATTTTTTCATTGAGCTCCAGGCCAAGCCCCTCTGCGACAATCCGGTCGTACGTCATTGACCCTGTCCTCCACATGGACCCATATCCAAGTGCATGTGCCGCCAGCATCAGGTTTTGAGCCATAGCCCCCGCTGAAAGAATCTGTTCCACCTCCGGCACCTTTGGATGTTCAACAAGCCGTGCAGCCACGACCAGTATAAGCGGCGCGCGAAGCGGTTTATTTTTAACTTTTGTGAGCGCGTTCGTTGTAAGGCTCGGATCATGGGTTAGTTTCGCCTTCGCAAACAAAGCACCCAATCGATCCCGCGACTCACCTTCTATCACGAGAATTCGCCATGGCCTGAGTAACCCATGGTCCGGTGCACGAAATCCTGCCTTCAGAATTTGTTCAAGATCTGCCTGTTCAACAGCGCCCGCCAGACGGGCCGCAGAATTTCTCGTTTGAATGGCTTGTAAGGCGTCCAATATGTTTTAGTCACTGTTAAAATTGAGGTGAAAAGATACTCTAATTGACCTTGCTGTGAAACCGCGTTTCGGTGGGACAAAGGGTATTTGTTACACTCACGCCCATCTAAACGGCTAAGCCTACTGACTTATGATTAATGATCACCGACCATTGTGGGTTAAACACCTAATTAGAGTTTTCGAACAGTGGCATATCCGCCATTTTGTCGCCCCGAATTTTGAATCTTTTGGTGGCAACCCCATGATAATGAAGCCATGGAACGTCAACGTACATGGCCGTCACATCAACGTTGGCAATAACGTTCATATGGTGACCGACGGCCACAGAAAAGTATCATTTTCTACCTGGACCTTCGGTGATCACCAGGGCCACATCGCCCTGGGCGACAATGTCCTCATCTGCCCAGGCTGCCGGTTTGACTCCGCCAGCAATATTTCCATCGGCGACAACTGCATGTTTGCGGCCGGCGCCTACATCACCGATGCAGACTGGCATGACGTTTACGACAGAACAGAGGTCGTCGGTGTCACCCGACCCGTGATACTGGGAGAAAATGTCTGGATCGGAGATGGTGCTACGATCTGCAAGGGTGTCACGATTGGAAAAAACAGCGTGATTGGCGCAGGCAGTGTCGTTGCCTCAGACATTCCGGAAAATGTGATCGCTGCCGGTAACCCTGCGATGGTCATTAAACCTCTGGACCCAGACCGGGATCTGGTTACCAGAAGCGAAATTTTCAAAGACCCCGGCCAACTGGAAAGGAATACACAGGCAATCGAGCACTACGTTCTAAAGAACAACACCTTAGTTGGCTGGATCCGCTCGAACCTGTTTCCTAGACGTGGGGACTGAGTCAGCTAATCTGTGCGTTCAGTCCCATCATCATTCTGGGCCTTTGACACATTGAATAATCTGGCAAACCGCCCTATCTCTGACCGCCCTACTGTTTTACGCTGGTCTCTATCCTGATCCCGCGAGTCATAGCCTAAAATGAAGAAGCCTTCGGCACTGAATGTTGAAAAAATCAGCAAGCACTACCAGGACGGTAGTCGTCAAATAGACGTCATTCGTGACCTTTCGTTCAGCGTTGCAGCGGGTGAGTCCCTGTCAGTGACCGGACCGAGCGGCTCTGGAAAATCAACGCTGTTAAACCTGCTTGCTGGTTTGCTGGAACTTGATGGCGGCAACATGACCCTTGAGCTAAAGGACAAAATATTTTCCTACCGCGCGGCAAACGAACGAAGCCGGACGGCATTGCGCCGGCAGCATATTGGCTACGTCTACCAGTTCTTTAATCTGGTTCCTACGTTAACCGTGTTAGAGAACGTCAGGCTTCCCGCGCGTTTAAATCAACAGCGTGAACTTGAAAATCATGCAGCAACACTCCTTGACGAATTCGGCTTGTCGGACCGACTCCACGATTTCCCGGAAACACTTTCAGGTGGCGAGCAACAACGCGTGGCAGTTGCCAGGGCACTGCTACTCAAACCGCCGCTTTTGCTGGCAGATGAACCAACAGGCAATCTGGACGCAGAAAATTCTAACCGGGTTGCAGACCTGCTATTTTCCAGTTGTCGTGAGCAAAATATTTCGCTGGTGTTGGCCACACACAGCACAGAGGTCGCCGCAATGGCAGATACACGGCTGCACCTGGATACGCAATCGCACCTGAACCCGCAGTCGCAAGATAGACAATCGCATTGATGATTGCCCTCGCACTGCTGCGTTTTTTGGCGCGAACTCCCTGGTCTACCGCCATGGCTTTACTCGGTATGGCGCTGGGCGTAACGTCGATCGTCAGCGTTCACCTGGTCAGCGCTAGCATTTCCAGTCGCCTGGATGGCTTAGTTCCTGGGGCATTAGCTGAGTACAGCCACTATCTGCATCGCGACAACCTACACACAGCTGATTACTTCGCGCTGCGAAAACAGTGGCGAGCCGGCGCCTTGCCAACCATAAAACAGCTCTCTCCACTGGTTGATGCAACCACGACACTTGAAGGGCAGAGTGTTCGAGTTCTGGGTGCTGACTTACTGGCAAACCTGCCATCTGTGGGCGTCACGGATATCGCTGAACAGTTTTCGTGGCACGGTGCCTGGGTGGACAAAAGCCTTAAAGATCAACTGTCGATACCTATCAACGGCATCATAGAAGCGCCAAAAGGCACGTTGCTGGCTGACATTGCAACAGCCCACGACCTACTCGGTTGGCCAACCCATCAGCTATCCTATGTCGGCTTGGTTCTCGGTGATGCCTTTGCGGGCCCGATAGAGACCGCCGAGAAACTTCTGCCGGGCTTTGGCGCCGGATTCCCTTCGGCCAGGCCACGTCTAGATCTAGCACCCGGTTGGCAACTGATCAGTACCGCGGAACAGTATCCTGCTCGGGAGTTCGGGAAATCGATACTCTTCAATATCTCTGCCTTGGGCATGCTCGCGCTGTTGGTGGCGTGGCTACTCATCTATCAGGTCGCCGTTTCATGGTTGCGGCGCCTTTGGCCTGTCTTTGATCGCCTGCACGTACTGGGCGTTGAATGGCAGCAGCTTCGCGCCTACTTCCTTTTCTCGATCGGACTGATCGCTACTCTCGCGGCGGCACTTGGCCTTGCCGCAGGATGGTGGCTTGCCAGTTGGCTACTGGAAATGGCTGCTCCCGAACAAGAGATCAATCTACACCTGGACAGCTGGGTCATTTTTAAAGCCGTAGGGTCTGCCATCGCAGTTTGTCTGCTTGGTGGTGCCTGGGCTTTTCACCGATCAAAACAAACCGTTAGCCATTCCTACCTGCCTGCTATTTTGACGCTATTGTTGTTAGCCGCTGCCACCTGGTGCGTTTTTCAACCCCAGACAGGCCTGGCGGGTGGATTCTTCGCGATTGCGGTATTAAGCCTGGCCGCCTCACAAGCGATAGCGCCACTGCTTATCCAGCTGAAGAGATGGGCCACGATGATACGCGGTTCCTACCTGCTGCGAATCGGGATCAGAGAGGCGCTCTGGCATCCAGCCGAGCTTAGTGTCGCGCTCGCCGGCTTGTCACTCGCGATTGCAACCGCGATCGGCGTGGCGTTAATGGTTGATAGTTTCCGAATCGATTTCAGTCAGATGCTCGATCACCGACTAAAGTACGATTTAATCGCTCAGGGTGACAACACTGCTTTGAGTAATTTTACTGTCACCAACAAGACATCAACACTTGCTGACAGAGTGCAGGTATACCGGAACACCGATATTCGAGTGAAAGGACTATCGATGGAACTGAACACCACCCGCATGGACGCTTTTGAGTCGTCGCGCTACGGTTACAGCGGGAGCCTTGCGATTCAGGACATTTTGCTCAGTGAACAGGCCGCCAGATCATTACAGCTATCCGTCGGGGATGCACTGACAGTGGCCGGTGAGACAATGACAATTTCGGGGACGTTCTCAGCTTTTGGGGATTTAAAACCCAGACTCATTGTTGATGACCGCAGCCCACTCGCGGATGCTTTAGCCGCCGAACTTCAAGTAGATTCAGTCGCGTTTAAGAGTGATCAACCAGGGGCCTTGGTCATCGAACTGCGAAAAAAACTCCCTGCGCTTGAACTAAGACTGCAGTCTGATATCCGGCGCGTTGCGCTCAAAACCTTCGACCAGACCTTCGCCATTACCACGGTACTGATCACCATCGCTTTGTTGGTCGCTGCGATCAGCGTTTATATTGCCGTGACCACCATGCGTCTGAATCGACAAACGGGCAGGCAATTGCTCAACACACTCGGCGTTAATCGCACCGAGCAACTGATGATGAACATTGCCTTGGGCACAGGACTTGGCCTAGTGGCTATCATTATCGCTCTGCCACTTGGCGTGATGTTCGGCTGGATACTCTGCAACGTCATCAACCCAAGAGCTTTCGGCTGGACCATCGAGTTGCAGTTGTCTGCAGAAGCGCTACTGCGTTCATGCGCCTGGGGAATGCTTGCGGCTATCGCTGCGGGGATACTGCAGGGCGGAGATCACGAAGAAGGAGCCTTTGGTGGACGCTAGGCCTATCGTTTTTTTATTGATGTTATTGACGGCTGGATGCCAACCGGATGCCCGGTCTACTTCATCCGCTGTCACAGGGTTGCGATTAAACAACTTACTGGGAGAACCTGACGCTCAGGGGTTTGCACGCGCAGAACATAAAAAAGAGTTCGTGTTCCCGTTGGATCATGGGCCACACACCCGATACAGAAACGAGTGGTGGTACCTGACTGCCGTTCTTGAAGATGAAAATGGCAACGAGTATGGCGTGCATTTCACACTGTTCAGGCAAGCACTTGCACCCAACCCGACAGGAGAAGGTCCATGGCACACTGCCCAAGCATACCTGGGTCACCTGGCGATCACCGACATTTCTAACGGCAGGCACCTTAAGGCAGAGCGATTCGCTCGCGGCCACCCAGCACTGGCGGGCGTTTCAACCGGCGCCCTCTTTCGGGCAATGATCGAGGACTGGACGCTGGAAGGCGCCGCAGAAGGTCAATTGAATCTGACACTATCGGCCAGCGAGCCCGGTCAGTTTGGGGTCGATCTGCAGGTCCGGCAAATGGGACCTATCGTTTTACAGGGGAATCGCGGCTTGTCCAAGAAAGGAGCAGATGCCGCGAGTTACTACTATTCCATACCGCGCCTGCAGATCGGCGGCATACTCAAACTCAACGACCGCACCGTGAAAGTGACAGGACTCGGCTGGCTCGATCGTGAGTGGAGCACGTCAGTACTCGGTGATTCACTTTCCGGCTGGGATTGGTTTTCCTTACAACTGAAGGATCAGCGGAGCATCATGGCGTTCCGTTTACGCAGGCATGATGGAAAGAGAGACAACTATGATCACGGCCTAATTGTAGATCACCAACAGCTAGACGATCAGCCCATCATTGGTCAAGGCGACCCGGGCCTCGAGTTATTGGACCGGAATGACTTTTCCCTGATACCCAACCGCTTTTACCAAGACGCCAAGGGAATCAATTGGCCCGTCAGTTGGACGCTCAATATGGCTGATGAGCAATTTACGGTCAACGCGCTACTGGATCAGCAAACCGTTGACCTGTCGATCCTCTACTGGGAGGGACTGGTGGAAGTTCTTGACCTTGAAGGTAACCGATCAGGCCTTGGCTACATGGAGTTGACAGGTTACGAGCGCGACAGGTAAGGCAATTTGATGATGCCAACAGGGTAGCTGAAACGCTAAATGTAGCACGGCGACCCGCATTTACCCCTGGGGAGTGAATGGATTCCTGAGGGCTCGGCTTCACCGAGCAATAATCGTGGCAGCCTTGATAGGTTTTTCGACACCTGACATCACTCCGGTTTTCATTTTGGGGACTAAACTGCGCGACATTGACTTAAAGACTCGCTCGCGAAGTCTGGAACCACGTCACTCTTGTCGGTTATCCTCACTTCCATTACAAAGTGCTTGCAATAAAGATACTCAAGATCTCAGCGGCAACGATTATTGTTGTCATCACGATTCTGATGCTTGCCGCCGCCTATTTATACAAGGGTGATCTTCCGGCCGAATACGTCGACAAAAAATACAGCAACGACGAGTCAAGATTCCTTCGTTTCAGTGGGTTTGATTCGCGCAGCCAAGAACCCGTAGACGTGACGGCCTTGAGCCTGCCGACACTCATTATGTGGGGTTCAGAACACGCCCTAATACCGGCAAGGGTCGCTGATCAGTTTGCCGCGGCATTGGCGAACACGACCTTAGTGGTTTACGCTGATGTTGGTCATGTACCAATGGAAGAGATACCCGAGCGGTCAGCAGCGGATGTTGTCGGATTTCTTGAGGCAATCAACTATAGATGACGACCGATATAGATAAGGACCGATATAGATGAGGACCGATATAGATGAGAACATAGTGCCTGATTGATCGATGACATTAGAGTCCAAAAGAATCAAAATCTATAAGAGGCACGACAAAGATCACCTGCAATGCAACATAGGAAATGACTCAACCGGCACTATCAACCGGCACTATCAACCGGCACTAAAAGCTGCTTGCTGAGCAGAACAGACGGTAAAAGAATCTCCCGACCGGTGGCCAAAAAACCAGTGATCTAAATGCAGCCAGGCGGAGATGGTGTATGGTGCAACCCGATCAATACAGTCACCGATCACAAAGGCAGTGTTTACGACGACGCTAAGGCCACAGACTGCCGCTTCAAGCGCGGCACCATTGCTTTTTCTATTCATCTGGAAAGATTTGCGCCGCGCTGCTTGAAGGCATTTGGCGCAAAATGATGGTGATCAAGCACCTTGTCGATGTATTTTTAAAACGTCGCTATTAACCGAGATTAGGCGCTGTAACAGGCTTTCGGCTTTAACGTGAAATTTTTAGAGTAAAGGTTCCAACCACGTGAATTTTGAATCACTCGGCTTATCGATAGAAGTTCAGCAGGCACTGACCGCCGCCGGCTACCAGATGCCGACCCCAGTTCAATCGAAAACGATTCCGGCTATTCTGAAGGGCGACGATGTGCTGGTTGCAGCTCAAACCGGCACGGGGAAAACAGCCGGTTTCGTTGCACCAATGCTCGACATTTTGAACAATGCCGCCGCACCCACAGCCAATCATGTCAAAGGACTAATTCTTTCCCCAACGCGAGAGCTTGCAGTCCAACTGCACCAAGCGATCATAGATTACGGTCGCTACAGCGGACTCAGGTCTGCCGTGGTTTTTGGTGGTGTGAAAATCAACCCTCAGATGATGAGTCTTCGCAAGGGTGTTCATTTACTTGTCGCGACGCCCGGCCGACTCTTGGACCTACAACGTCAGAACGCTATTGCATTCGATCAATTGAAGATATTTGTCCTTGATGAAGCGGACAAATTAATGAGCCTTGGCTTTCGCGAAGAAATAAACCAGTTGCTCGATATTTTACCGCGAAAGCGCCAAACGTTAATGTTCTCAGCAACGTTGTCACCGGAGATTGAAAAACTAGCAAAAACCGTGCTCCACGCGCCTGTAGAAATAGCGGTAACACCAAACGAAGTTGCGCCAGCAAAAGTAAAGCAATGGTTAGTTGCCGTCGACAAAAAACGTAAAACGGAATTGTTATTCGAATTGATCAAACAGAACAAGTGGCACCAGGCACTGATTTTTACCAACACAAAACAAGGTGCCGATCGACTCGCAAAAGACTTATCCGCGTCAGGTAACAAGGGCTGCGCCATTCACGGAGATAAAAGCCAAGCCGTTAGAGCGCGAAATCTTCAGCTATTCAAAACCCAAGAAGTGAAAATACTCGTCGCGACAGACGTTGCCTCGAGGGGCCTGGACATTGGAGAGTTACCCGTGGTCATCAATTTTGATCTACCCAAAGTTTCAGAGGACTACGTGCATCGTATTGGCAGAACGGGCCGAGCTGGCGAAAGTGGTGAAGCTATCTCGCTGGTAAGTGCGGATGACTTCGAGTGCCTACGAAAAATTGAACAACTTCTGCGCGAGATCATACCGAGAAAACATGTCCATAATTTCACCCCTGACCATCACTTACCTGAATCAAAGGGTGTCCCAACACCCAGGCGGCCAAAGAAACCAAAGAAACCAAAGAAACCAAAATCATCATAGGGGTGGCAATACCCTGCTCGCAGCAGACCCTTTGCCGCAACAGCATTTTTGACGCTTGGCAGCAGGCCTAGAGGCAGACCAGCGTTAACATGCTTTAGCGACAAACGCAGCACGATTGACGTCTGTTTCCAGCACTTTCAGCACTTTCAGCACTTTCAGCAGTTTCAGCACTTTCTTACGCCCTTTAAAGTCGCAATCCGTGTGGTCATTTTCAGAGCACCATCAATCGTCTTTTCTTCACCAGCAGAACAGATGGGATACCGATCAAGTACCGGCTAGTTACTGTCCTGTAAGCCGAAAAACAGAAATGCTTCCAGCGGCATCGTCAAGAGACGGGAATCCATCAACAATTTCAGGATAACCCGAGCGATATTTAGCGAGATAAGCATTTATTATCGGTTCCCAGCCAGTGTCAAGCAATGTCGCGTTCATGGAAAATGTATTGTCTTCCATTCGCATCCTGACAGGACCGCCCCGTCCCAGCATAGATACCCAGCCACTATCTCTAGCCCCTAAAATGTAAAGGTCACCTTCCGACTGAACGACCCAGATAATGACGACACGTGGCAGGGGACCAGGGACTTCGAGTGTGATCTCATGAATTCCTGCGGTTTCACCCCAACTACCTGGCACCTCTGAAGAGGCTCCACCAATCAAAAAACCCGGTAACGGGCCAATGGGCGCGAAAAAAGCCAATGCAATAAGGAGAACGAGGCACCATGGCACCAGAATTTTTAGGGCTTTCATGAGGCTTTATCTGCTTTGGACAAGTACAGAGCGCCGTTAGCCCCCGCGCATGACCTGCCTACTGACGCCAAAGTCGGACCTCCGCGGGTAATTCCTCACCTAACGTTCGTTGCGCGTTAATATCGATTCCGCCTCGCCGAGTGTAACGGGCACTCACCGCAAGCCTTTCGGGCGCGCAACAGTTCATAATATCAACGAAGATTCGTTCGGTAACCTGCTCGGCGAACTCTGCATGCTCTCGAAATGACACCAGATAACGCAATAGACCTTCATGGCTGATGCTGCTGCCAGCGTACTCAATCAAGATACTGGCAAAGTCCGGCTGCCCTGTCATGGGGCACAGAGATTTAAAAAGGTGTGTGTAAAGAGATTCCTGTCGGGTCACTGCCCCTTCCAGCACAAGCAACGCTGGATTCCAGTGGTATTCATTAATCTCAAGATCCTGAAGATCAAGGTTAGTACCGACCAACTGCCCAATACCCTCTCGCTGCACCTGCGCTGACGCGCATAACACCACGCCCACCGGTGCCTGGGTTGCAAGGGTCAGGTCAGATTCCAGTAAACGGACGACTTCAGCCTGATGAGCAAATGGTGTGTTGCTAAAAGAGCCGAGGTACAACTTCAGAGATTTAGATTCGATAAGGTGCGATGATTCTGCCTGGACCTGCAATTGCAATAACGCCACTTCTGGCTTTCCCTTCTGATTCAACCACGTAAACTCATAGGCGTTCCAAGTATCCAGGCCTTTAAACGGCAAGGTGCCTGCCGCTATACCCAACGTTTGGCGCTGTTTTTGCCGCGGAATAGATTCAAGCAGCGACGGTGTATATATCGTCACGTACTCCTGATCGTCTTTAAAACTCGCCATTAATTGACCTAAATTTCCATGGTAGGGTTAATCGCGTGCCAGTTCACTGTACCTCTGTGGTTTTGTCAATCTTTTGTGGTGGCTTGTTCGCATAGCAGAGTAGTCTGTACACCCGCCCCTTGTAACCACTAAAAGTCGCTGCGGCTCAAGAAGCGCTTAAAAAACGTCTGTTTTTTCTGTAGAGTCCACGCCTCTGAATAACAAGTTACCTCTATGTCACTAAATCTCCGAACATTCTTAACAGCTATGATAACACTGCCTCTATCCTGCTATGGCGCGGGAACGGTACTCGACGAAGTCGTCGTCACCGCAACTAAAGGCGAAACCCTAATCGGTGATACTGCCGCGAGTATCGGGTTTATCGATGAGTCCGTATTACGAAGAGTAGATCCCACGCATATCAGTGAAGTCCTGCAAAGGGTTCCTGGTGTCTGGATCAGCCGCGGTAATGGGCAGGAACACCTGACCGCGATCAGATCCCCTGTATTGACCGGTGCTGGTAGCTGTGGCGCTTTCATTATGGCGCAAGACGGGATTTCACTCCGATCACCCGGATTCTGTAACGTCAACGAGCTCTTCGAGGCCACCACTGAACTGGCCAGCAGAATAGAGGTCGTACGTGGACCCGACTCATCTATTTATGGGTCCAACGCCGTGCATGGTGTCATTAATATCCTGACGCCGAGTCCAGAAGCAGGTCTTCGGGAAGTCACCGTGGAATCAGGTCCAAACGACTATTACCGCACGCGCCTTGCACTCTCATCTGACTCCCTTCGCCTGGACGCATCTGGCACGACCGATGGTGGATACAAAGACCAATCCGGCTTCGATCAGCAAAAGATGTTACTAAAACATCGGGTCTTGACCGCAGAACGACAAATCACCACCACGTTTTCATACACCAACCTCAACCAGGAGACAGCGGGATTCATCAGGGGCCACGACAGCTACAAGGACAGCGGCAAGAAGAGAGACAACCCCAACCCTGAAGCATACCGAGACGCGCGCTCTTTTAGGCTGGTTTCCGAGATCGACCAACAGTTGGGCAAAGGCTCGCTTCTTATAAAACCGTATCTGAGACGTGTCGAAATGGAATTCCTGCAACATTTCCTACCAGGGCAGGCTATTGAGGAAAATGGACATGACAGCTTTGGGGTTTCCATGCTCTGGAACCCGGATAGCTGGTGGCAGGCCGGTATAGACCTGGAGTACACCAACGCGTTCCTGAAGGAAACTCAGCCGGGTCCGACGCAAGGAAGCGCCTTCCTGGCGGCCACCATCCCGCAAGGTAAACATTACGATTATGACGTCAACGCGACGCTTGCAGGTCTGTTTTTTTCCGCTAGTAAGTCTATAAGCGATGCGCTTCGCCTGACCGGGAGCGTCCGCTATCAATATACCGAGTATGACTACGACAACCGCATGATCGACGGACGCACCCGCGATAATGGCATCGCCTGCGGCTTCGGTGGCTGCCGGTTTTCCAGGCCTGCGGACAGAGAAGACTCTTTTAATAACTGGTCACCCAGAGTTGGGTTGATTTACTCTTGGTCGGACGCACACCAGGTATTCGTTTCCCTGTCACAGGGCTTCCGTGCGCCACAGGCAACCGAACTGTACCGATTGCAAAACATTCAAAATGTCGCTGATATCGATCCTGTAGAAATGGATTCACTGGAACTGGGACTGCGGGGCGGCACCGAAAAACTCGATTACAGCATCGCCGTTTTTTCGATGAGTAAGGACAATTTCATTTTTCGGGACACCTTGCGACAGAATTTAGACAACGGGGAAACTGAACATCAGGGAATTGAACTCGACCTGAAAATGGAACTTCACCAGGCCGTTACGGCCAGTATTGCCTTCACCTGGGCGGAGCATGAGTACGGCAACAATCCCGCATTATCCGTCACGCCATTAAAAGGTAATACTATCGACACTGCCCCAAAAACACTGGGAAGTATGAGTATCAAATGGCAGGCCACGCCAAGGCAAACGCATGAACTGGAATGGGTCCACATCGGTGAATACTACGAAGACCCGCAAAACCAGAATGAGTACGATGGTCATGACCTCCTGAACCTAAGAGGAAGCTGGAGCATCAATAACGGCGCCCGGATTTTTTACAGAGTCATGAATATTACAGATGAAGACTACGCAGAACGCGCTGATTTCGCTTTTGGCTCTGACCGGTATTTCGTCGGCACACCTCGATCTGTCTACCTGGGTTTAACCCTAGGCCTCTGATCATGCTTCACCACCCCTATCCACGATAGGTTTCTTCTCAATTAGACGAACAGGACCTCTTATGAAATCAAAAGCCGCTGTAGCCTGGGAAGCAGGAAAACCACTGGAAATTGAAGAACTCGACGTTGCTGCGCCAAGAGTCGGAGAGGTGCTGATTAGGATGGTTGCAACAGGCGTTTGTCATACAGACGCATTTACACTTTCCGGCGCTGATCCTGAGGGTATCTTCCCTGCAGTCTTAGGCCATGAAGGCGGCGCTATCGTTGAAGAGGTTGGCCCCGGTGTCACATCGGTTGCCCCTGGGGATCACGTCATTCCTTTGTACACCGCTGAGTGTGGGACCTGTAAGTTCTGCACGTCGGGCAAAACCAATCTCTGCTCGTCAGTCAGGGAAACCCAGGGCAGAGGCGTCATGCCAGATGGCTCGACCAGGTTTTCCTGTCATGGAAAAGATATATTTCACTACATGGGAACGTCTACCTTTTCCGAGTACTCCGTTGTTGCAGACGTTTCCTTGGCTAAAATCAGCGCGAAGGCCCCGCTGGACAAGGTCTGCCTTCTTGGCTGTGGCGTTACAACAGGAATCGGCGCAGTAACTAAAACAGCAAAAGTGGAACCTGGTTCAACGATTGCTGTTTTCGGGTTGGGAGGGATAGGGCTGAGTGCAGTCCAGGGCGGCGTGATGGCCAAAGCCGGAAGGATAATCGCTATCGACACCAACCCGGACAAGTTCGACATGGCCAGGCTTCTTGGTGCGACAGACTGCGTCAATCCAAACGACTTTGACGCGCCTATTGCAGAGGTTATTGCAGACATGACTGATGGCGGCGTTGATTACTCGTTTGAATGCGTCGGTAACGTCGATTTGATGCGAGCCGCTCTGGAGTGTTGTCACAAAGGCTGGGGGGAATCCATCATCATAGGCGTCGCCGGCGCAGGTCAGGAAATCAGCACACGGCCATTTCAGCTGGTGACTGGCCGAGTATGGCGTGGCACAGCATTCGGCGGGGTAAAAGGAAGGTCGGAGCTTCCCGGAATGGTCAATCAGTACATGGATGGTGATATCAAGCTGGATGAGTTCATTACCTTTACCATGGGATTAGAGGACATCAACAAGGCCTTTGACTATATGCACGAAGGTAAATCAATTCGCTCTGTCATACTTTACTAACCAAGAAAACAAGTACCTAAGCGGATCTGTTACTAGCTGCACCCGCCTAAAAACGAACATTTTTAGACAAAGCGTGGTTTGGGCTTGACGAATCGCCGACAGCCCCCTAGAATTCGCGCCTTCCATTGCTGTGTCCCCTTCGTCTAGTGGCCTAGGACACCTGGTTTTCATCCAGGCAACAGGGGTTCGACTCCCCTAGGGGACGCCACAATGGGTTAGCCGTTCGTGTAGTATGGCTATAAACGTCAGGATTGAAGCGCGGGTATAGCTCAGCTGGTAGAGCGCGACCTTGCCAAGGTCGAGGCCACGAGTTCGAATCTCGTTACCCGCTCCAATTTCCTAGACTGCCAGCGTAGGCAGGCACTAGTGAAAAGAACTGCCATGCCTATTTTAACAACTCGTGTTTGACCTTAACACCTGATACTAATAAGTCCTGCTATCACCATACGACCTAAAATTGCCTTTTCAGAGGTGATCCCCACAGGGATAGGTTCCATCGCCACCACTAGACCGCACCACCGAGACTGGCATCTACAATGCTTTTCGCAGCCTTTATTTAGCATCAGTCGTTGTAACCACTGAAACAGCATTGCCAATACGAAACGACGCCCACTGCAGGCCTTTATCTAAAGTGAGGTTGATCAGTCCAGAGAATCATGCTTTATTTACCCTGTCCAAGTCATAATAAAAAAAAGAGACATGCATGAAAAGTTTGAGATTTTTCAGTATCCTGATTTTGTTGATTCCAGCCCTGACCTTCGCGGAAACCCACCCAAACGTAAAAGCGGCACTTGACTATCAGTTACCGGTCAATGCTTGCGACACCAAACCAAAATCATTTGAGGCGTCTGCCGAGGTCATTGGCGCACCTATTCAGGATTCTAGCAGTACCTCTGTTTTTGAAGGGGCAGGCGCGGAGGAGATGTCAGATGTCGACAGCTATACGCGTAAACGACAAGAGAGAAAGGTGGCACGTTGGAAGAATTGCACCAAGGAATACAAGCGCGGCTTACTAATTGATATGGAAGAATTAAAAGCTAGCGCGCAACATGGTTTGACTCAGCCGCAGGCGAATATCATTCTTGCCAACTTGGCGGCTATCCAGCAGGCCTATATGGCACCAGAGTGAGCACTAAAGAGGAGCCTTCCGCAGCCCGCTGGATAGATTAACGACCAGATACTCTGCAGTAATACCGGCTCTAATCACTATGCCCACCGCAAAACTATGCCCATAGCGAAACTATGCCCGCGGAGTTTAAGGCAATTTGGGGCCTGCCAGTGCAGCGATGCTCCAAGCGACTGAGAGAGCCTGAGAGACCCAACAAACGCAGCCTTGGTGTTTAAGTGGAAAAGGCCCCAGTGTTTACATCAATCGATTCAGGTGACCAGTAAAGTAGGTTAAAACCCCCTAATTTACGACAAACCTCAAATTTGATAGACCGCAGCCCCACAGAGAAAGGAAGTTAACAAAAGTGAGCAGCCTAACGTTACCCCTATTAAAGATGAGTCGATCTGCGCAGATGATGCTTGCCCTTGCTTTAGGCATCATCGCTGGACTTTTCTTCGGCGAGACCGTTGCATGGATGAGTATCATCGGCAACGTCGTCGTCTTATTGATGCAAATGACCGTCTACCCTTATATTGTTGTGTCGCTTGTCGGCGGTATTGGCAAGCTGACTCAAAGTGATGCCTCGACGTTGTTTCGAAAATCAGGGGTCGTCATGCTCCTGCTCTGGCTGCTTGGCATGGTTTTGATTTTCTTAATGCTGGCTGTTTTTCCTGAAATGGAATCTGCAAGCTTCTTCAGCACTAGCACGATCGCCGACCCCGTGCCTGTCGACTATTACAAACTCTATATTCCATCAAATCCCTTTCAGTCAATGGCCGAAGGTTCAGTTCCGGCAATCGTCCTATTCTGCATTGCTTTGGGGCTCGCGTTAATCGGTATGGACAACAAAACAGAAATTATCGGCTTTATGGACGTGATATCCGCCGGTCTGGGCCGTGTGACCGATGGATTACTCAAAGTACTACCTTTCGGCATCTTCGCAATGTCCGCCAGTGCTGCTGGAACATTAGGCGTTGATGAGTTTGCCAGCATGCAGGTTTACCTCATCAGCATGTTTGTTTTGTGCATGCTGTTGACCTTTTGGGTCCTACCTTGGACTGTCGCCATGCTGACCCCTGTGCCGTACAAGGATGTCGTCCGTATTACGCGTGCTGCGCTTGTCACAGCCTTCGCTACCGGCAATATTTTTATTATCCTTCCGGTTGTTATTGAAGAATGCAAACAGGTAATGGAAGAGCACGATGCAATAAACGACGAAGCCAGGAACATGATAGATATCCTTGTACCGATAGCTTATTCGTTTCCCAATATCGGCAAGCTCACCGTCATGTTGTTCGTACTCTTCGCTGGTTGGTTCGCAGGAAAACCAATTAGTCCAGAAGCGTTACCAGCTTTAGCTTTTAGCGGGTTGCTTGCCCTATTCGGCGATGTCTACGTCGCCATTCCGTTCATGCTTGATCTAGTCCGTTTACCCTCTGATCTATTTCAGTTCTTTGTGATGTCTGGTTTCCTGACAGGAAAATTTAGCTCGATGGTGGCGGTTATGAACTTATTCGCACTGACGCTGATTGCAATATCGTTGTTTCTAGGCAAGTTACGCTACTCCCTGTTCCAACTACTCAAGCTTACAGGCGGGTTGGCAGCTGTCGTCGTGACAACATTGATTATTACGAAAGTAGGTTTGCACTACATTATCGATACGGACAAGCGAACCGATGAAATCATTGCAAACTTACGTGTCGCTGATTCTGTGCCCATATCGGTTTCAAGAGATTTCCCATCGGGAAAAACAAGCAAACAAACAATAGCCTCCCTTAAAGAAATTAAGGAACGTGGTGTTCTTCGAGTTGGGTATCGTCCCAGTAATGTCCCCTTTTCCTATTACAACAACGCAGCCGATCTCGTGGGCTTTGACGTCGAAATTGCCACCAAACTTGCCGAAGATTTAAAGGTCGGTATTGAGTTTATTCCTTTTCGCAAAGACCACATTGCCTCGGGTCTTGATCAAGGTTCTTTTGATATAGCCATGTCGGGTTTAGTCATGAATGCTGATTTACTTCAGAAAGTTAATTTCTCATCAACGGTAGTAGAGCTAACAAGAAGCCTGGTAGTTGCAGACCATCGTGTTAAAGATTTTGATAGTCGAGAAAAAATTCTTGCTAGCAAAGAGACGGTTGTTGCGTACGTTGAGGACGACGCGCTTATCGCTAAAGCCCGGGATAACTTTCCCAAGGCGACCTTCGTTGCCATCGAGAACTACAATCTTTTCTTCAAACAAAAACCGGGGAGCTTTGACGCCTTATTTATCAGCGCTGAAGCCGGATCCGCCTGGACATTATTCTATCCTGATTACGGCGTCTCAGTGTACGATCGCCGTGCAAGATATCCCTCGGCTTATGCCATTGCGTGGGACAACACGGACTTACTTCGCTATGTCGACAACTGGGTAAAACTCAAAAAAATTGATGGCACGATCGATATCGCTTACAACCGTTGGATATTGGGTGTCGTCGACAAAAGCGCCGAAAAACGTTGGTCTATCGCGAAGGACGTTTTAGGTTGGCTTGACTAAATTCAGCTTTTCAGACGAATACCCTCATTGTGGGTTGGCCGTGCGCATAAAAATAGCAGCAGGCCATAAGCTATGGCTAACTGCCAGACACCCTTCGGTCATGGCCCTTCCAATAGGGCTCACGCAGGGTTTTCCGCATGATTTTTCCCACAGGGCTTTTGGGTAAGGGTTCAGTGGTGAACTTAACGATACCCGGTTTCTTGTAAGACCCGAGCTTTTCGGCGCAAAGTTCAATGACACCCTGTTCAGTGAGCGAATGCTCACCGGCTACAACGCATACCGCCGCCGGGGATTCGCCCCATTTTTCATGGGGTACACCAAACACCGCAACTTCAATGACGTCGGGATGATCAGCAATAATATTTTCTAGCTCCATGGGCCAGATGTTATAGCCACCCGAGATGATCATGTCGTCAGCTCGATCAACAACATAAAGATAGCCGTTCTGGTCCATACGCCCCATGTCGCCGGTCTTCACCCAGCCGTCAATGATCCGTTCTGCGGTCGCTTGTTCGTTTTCCCAAAAACCCACCATCTGGCCGTCAGATTTCGCAACGATCTCTCCCACCTCGCCCCTTGCGACCTCGTTGTTGTCATCATCCCAGATCTGTATCTGAGCAAACGGCAGAGGCATTCCACAGGCTCTGAGAGGCTGCGACCCAGGCACATCAGCAAACCATTGAGACGGGCCCATCATCGCCACAGGCAGCACTTCTGTCTGGCCGTAACCTTGATAAAGTACGTCACCAAAAACCTCCCTGGCGGCAAGCGTGGTTGCATCAGCAATGGGCGCCGCAGCAATCAGCAAACACTTTAACTTTGGAAAGTCACGACCGCGAGCAGTGTTGTCTCGTACGATGGCATTGGCCATCGTCGGCACCATAAACATAAACCCAATGCCTTCCGACTCCATGATGTCCAACGTCTCCTGGGCATCAAAGTGGTCCATCATGACATTGCAACCACCGGCCAACAGTGTCGGCAAATATTGGTATCCGGACCCATGGGAGATCGGCCCAAGGTGCAGGCACTTGTCTCCCGGTTCTACCGCCGGAAAGGTATAGAACCAGTCACGGCCGGCATGCAGCCAGGCCCGATGCGTATACGCAACGCCCTTTGACAGCCCGGTGGTGCCACCTGTGTGGCGGATGATGAAGTTGTCATCGGGATGGACAGAAATCGCGGGCAATTCCTCAGGCTGCCCAGACAACCAATCCTCGTAAGAATCGTCTCGAACGATGATTCTTACCAACGACTCGATCTGTTGGTCAAGGCCTTTAACCTCGTGCAAGTAATTCTGACTCACCATTAACGCTTTGCAGCCAGTATGAGACAGCATATGTTTGTGCGCTTCCAGGCCATTTCTAGGGTACAGAGGCACCCTGACAAGGTTCGCGATCGCCATACCGTGGAAAAAGTCCGCCGCTTCAATCGAGTTATCCTCGAGCACACCGACCCGATCGCCCGGTTGCAAACCCATGGACAACAAGGCGTTAGCGAGCCGAATCCCACGTTGCCAGGCTTCACTGAAGGTTAAACGTCGCTCACCATGGCAGACACATTCTCTGTCACCGTGATTCATTACGGCCTGATGCATCAGCGTTCGAACATCCATTGCGCTCTCCACTTAAATAGGTAGAAATAACCATAGCCGAGGCGCGGCTTTAGTCAAGCTAATCGACCTTGGTTTCAGTCGCTAGCACTTGCCTCAGGACCTGTCCTCCGCTATAAAGATTGGACAGATCTGATTTTCAGGAAAAAAATGACTCAAAAAACTGATGAAGCAATTGCCGATGAACTCAACCGCAAAGGTCATATGGCCTTTACCTGGGACGACCTGGATAAACTTGAGCTTCCCAGCGGCATCATTACCAGTATGTACAAGGTAGGCGACCCCCGGGACGAAACTTCGCCCACAGTCTTCAAAGTCTTCTATCCGCCAGAATGTTATGTGGAAGCACATACACACGACTGCGACTACACTGAAATTATTATTGAAGGATCCCAGAGAGTCGGGGCTACCTGGCACAAAGCTGGGGACATAAGGATCGGCATGGCTAATCGGGGTTACGGCCCCCTTGTCGCCGGTCCCGAGGGGACCACTGTATTGTTCATGTTCAAGGACGGTCGCTGGCCCGCTATAACACTTGGAAACAACGACGGGGCGACACTAGGCAGCAATGTTATTTCGGACCATTTTGAGAAAATAAATTCAGCTTGATCTGCTACATATCTTCAAGCTCGATGTATGCCTGTCGTCCCTGATTCAGCAGATACACGGCAATAGGTCCAACAAACACGGCGACAAGCGCCAGTGACTTGGCGACCGCCATGGTGTCCTGAAAAATATAATCTGTTGATGCGGCAACCAGTGTTGGGCCCAGCGCCAGCCCAACCACATTGGTCGTGACAACGTACATACCATTGACCACACCCCGCATATTGTTTGGCGTTACCTCCTGCATAACGGTTGTAATCAACGCCAGGGGCAATGTGACAAAGAAACTGGCACAGCCAATACTCACCAACGCCATTTCACCACTTGACTGGAATGGCAGTGTCGCCAGGGCAAACGTCGCCATACCGGCACCCAATACAGCAACCCGCAACGGCGCATCCAGCACACCACGGCCAAGCAGATAACGGGATAAGACTGGGCCACTAAGCACCCCCGCAGAGCCGGCAACCAACGCCAACGTGCCGTAAATTCGGCCAGCATCTGCCAAGTCCCAACCATAGACCCGCAACAAAATAGTCGGGGTCCAGCCCTGAAGGCCGTACAACATCACCACAATAAAGGGTACGCCCAGGTGCAGCGCGCCGTAAACTCTTTTACGCTGCCACATGTAGAGAAGCACCGCGCGCCAGCCGGGCACGTCCGTTAAGACACCCTGCCTGCCTTTGCGTTTCGGTTCCCGCACAGTGGCCAGCAATCCTGCAATCAAGACCCCGGGTAACCCCACGGCAATAAAAGTTGCCTGCCATGGTGCGACCACACCCACGATTGGCAGCGAAACCACCTCAACCTCTCTGCTCCAATCCAGAACCTCAGCTCCCGCAATCATTGCAAGGCCCGCGCCAAGATAAGGCCCCATCAGGTAAACGCTAATCGGCAACGCGAGCTTTGTGGGTCGAAAATAATCTGCCAATACTGACCAGGCGGCGGGGCTAAGCGCGGCCTCCCCCGCACCAACCCCAAATCTTGCAAACAGCAACTGGGAGTAGGTTCTTGAGAGCCCGCAGGCAATTGTCG
>Ga0114998_10000129_pt1 | contig 45565 bp, 28 predicted proteins | sample ArcticOcean_MG_C_5_FD_87044 | JGI IMG/M metagenome (GOLD analysis project Ga0114998, IMG submission 87044) | Marine microbial communities from western Arctic Ocean - ArcticOcean_MG_CB4_138 | ecosystem: Environmental > Aquatic > Marine > Oceanic | place: Arctic Ocean: Canada Basin | collected... | reverse complement strand
GTACCAGTAGTTATATATCTAGCACCGGTATCTATAGCGTGAAAACTCTGAACACTCGTATTCTTCGAGCAAACACACGTGCGCAGCAAAGCTTTCGCGAGCGTTTTGCGGTGCTCGCTCGCTCGTGTTCGATTTGAGAGAGTTAATTAAAATGTATTAAAGGGTGTTGTGTGTGCTGGGGAATGAATTGGTGCCGATGGGCACAAGAGCACTTTTTCGCTCTCTGCTGTCTAAAAAATCAACGGCAAAAGGTTTGACCGAGAGAGCTACAATACAACTCACGCGTGACGAGTAAACACGACGAAAACATCGACCTAACGAATGAGAGCGAAAACATCGACCTGTTTAATCGTTTTTTTTCGATTTCGTTTCAATACGAAGGAGAGATATGTACGCGTAATCGACCGTTGCTTCAAGGATAAGAGATCAAAAGAAAAAGATATGTTCGAAGACTGCAAGAGCCCATACTTTCATTCTCGGACGTTAGATTTTTCTTTGCTGTCGAAAAAAAAGTCTTCCCTACAAAGAAGCGCGCTCATAAAAACGAATAAACGAAATGGTCGATTACGAGACCAGAACGTGCGGAGGCGTAAAAGTAACGTTCGCAAAATTACCATCCACTTTTGATAACGAGAGATTGATTCCGATACAATATTCGTTGATCCCGTTTCCGGTACGTTCACGTTTTCTAATTTCGCATTTTCGCATATTTGTCGTTTTGGAATATATTCAAAATGGAAAGTCGCGCGGAAAGTTGATACTGTTTGCGAGTAAGCACGCGCGCGCGAATGTTAAAACGAACGTTTGAATCACTCGTTTTATGGAACGAATATTTTATGATCGTAATTGACTGAGTATGTTTTAATTCGTAGGTGTCCTCGCGATTAATCGCGAAAGTTGTCGCTTCGTCTTCCGAACAGAAAAAAAATCTTTTAACAACAAAGTCGTTGCAAGGTGATGATGAGAAAAAGTTGTCGTTGTCTTCTTCTTCGTTCACGGCGTACGAACGACTACCGATGCATAATAATAATAATAATAATAAAAACGTTTTGTACGCGAACAATAATAATACGACTAAGGAACAAAAACATCATCGAGAACAAGAAGAAGAACAAGAGCAATCGCAACATTCGAACGAAGACTCGTTCGATTCGTTCGTAGAAGAGCAACAGCAGCAGCGGACGACGACTTCTGTGGAGGAGGATGCGAATGGGAATAATAATGATAACAATAATAATAATAATAAAATAGTGAATAATACAATTAAACGATCGGAAACGCCATTTTTGAATTCGCCATCTGCGGCAGCGGATATTTTAATGTCTTTGTGCGGATCTGGTTTTTTGTTGACCAATAATATTGACAACAACGACGACAAGAACATCAGTAATAAGAAAGCAAGTAATACGAAACGAAAAAGAAAAGACGATCAACATACTGGGCAAATCGCGCCTTTGAATATTACCTGTCCAAGACGTAAAAGAACGAGTTTATATAGCAATAATAATAGGAAAAGAGTATTATCAACAACGAATAATACCATTGTGCCTCCTTCGTCTGACGAGGAAGATGATGGAACGAATGAAAACGTCCGCGCGGCGGTATTTTTTAACAACTCAAACGACAATACAAGAATCGACGAATCAGGAGAAGAACAAAATAATAAACCACATAATAATAATAATAATAATAATAATAATAATAATAATAAACGACAAATTAATCATAATAAATGGACTTTAATCGAAGTGAAAGCTTTAGTCGAAGGCGTGAAGCGATGTGGGCGCGGTCAGTGGGCAGATATCAAGGCGGATGAAACACATTCAATCGCTTTAAAGAGGCGATCTGCCGTTGACTTAAAAGATAAATGGCGCAACGTCGTTCGGACGGCAATGGTACCAGTTCTTTATAAAAAACGCGAGGCGGCGGAGATTCCAGAGCAAATTCTCGATGAAATTCGTTCACTCGCTACTCAAAAAGAAAAAGAGATGATGATGACAAACACGAACACAACGAATATTGCCAACGGAGCGTCGTCGTTGTTGTCGGATGAGGACAATAATAGCGAAGAATTGAACACCAACGAAGGAAAGTGTTCCGAGGCAGTTGATGATTGTGCCACTACAATTAATGATGACGGTATAAAAAAATCTCCAAAACAACAACAACAACAAGGGCACCGTCGATCGAAGCACCACTCTCCTTGGACTTTTGAAGAGTCAAAAGCCCTCGTCGAAGGCGTTCGTCTTCTTGGCGGATGTCGATGGACGGCTATTAAAAGACGAGAAGAAGCCGATGCTTGCGAGTCGAAAGCAAATCTGAAACTCGGTGGTCGCACGGCTATGGATTTAAAGGATAAATGGCGAAATCTTTTACAGTTGGCAAATCTTCCGACGGCGAGCAGACGAAAGCGAGAAACGCCACTAAGCTTGCTCGGAGATGTTTTGGCGTTGGAAAAGAAATTCGGCGATACGCGTCGCAGAGGAAGACGAACGCAAAAATAGCCTGTAAAAATAAATCAACTGCACATACCGGAGAGTTGATGTAGTGTAAAACAACAAAAGAAGATTACAATAGCATTATTTTAATATCGATTTTTATTCTGTATTATTCATGGTAAGACGGATTCTTGTCTGCGCGCTAATGCGAGGTGCTTCAATTTACGCGTTAAGCAATCCGTATGTGTATGTAAACAAAATTATTACAGGATTTTCACGCGTCCGGATTTAACCAATTTTTCTATAAACTTCGCTTCACCTTTCATTGAGTGCACAGTGCCTTTTTTCTTCACCTTTTCCCAGTAATGTCCGAGCTGTAGACCTAAGAAATCGTAACCAGTGATTGAAACCGTCGCTTTGGGATACTTTTCGAGACAATAGACAATCGCTAAAATCCCCGATGACGGCCAATGTTCTGTATACGCATACTTCGTGGTCAGTTTATGTTGCACTTCAATTGGCATGATTTCGAGCATTTTTTTAATCCCGTATTTTGCATACGCTTTTTTAACCGTATCAATCGTTCCTAAACGCTCCTTGAGTTTCGAGTTGCTCGGTTTACAACTAACTTTTGAACACTTGCTTGGCGTTTCGTATACAACTGGGACGATATATCGCAACGTGGGTTTTAACTTCATGTTCATTCTTCCGGTGGAAAGTCGCGAACCGCGCGAGCCTTGTGGACCAGGTTGTCTCAGTTCGCCCAAAAACCACAAATCTAAACGTTTCCCAATTTTTGTTTCGAAACCTTTTGTTTCAAAATAGTTGAATCTACCAACTACGTCTGCACTATCGATCGCTTTCCCGTTGTTTTTCTTCAAAACAGACCTTCCATTGCCGACTAAAACGACGTTTAAGACGTCATCGCTATTTTTCAATTGCTTCTCCATTCTAGTCTTCTTTGCAGAAGATGATTTCTTTTGCTTATCCTTCCTCAAAAGATCTCCAAACGTTAAAGGCCCTTTATTACGACCTCCTCCTTCTACGTCGTACTCTCCACCACTATCACTCACTCCTAAAGCCTCTTTCTTCACATCATCTACAATACCAGCAGAATATTTTTCCTCGTACGCGTTATGCCATTTCACCGATATATCCTCCTCTGGGTTATCCAGCCACTTCGTCTCTAAACTTGCTTCCAACTCGCGATCTTCTTCGGTCCACCCCGGATCGCCTTGCTCCATCCTTCTCCTGAATTCCTCCGCATCTACAATCGCGTTCTCTATAGCATCATCAACAATCGTACCTTCTCTCTCTATTCTCATCTCCTTATCGACGACGTCATCGATTTCTGACACTAACTGATCCGCTATCGATTTCATTTCCTCTCTTTGTTGTTGTTTTCCTCTATCTTTTTTTTTAGAACCTCGTCCTCCTAATCTTATCTGTGTTTGATCGAGTATGTCTAAACTCGGTGCTTTATGCGACCAAGATAACTTCCTCATAAACCTTACGCGGCTACTTTTATCTCCATTATTATTATCGCGATCGTTATTATCATCGTCACGATCTCGCTTTAAGCGTTCGTAATCAGCTCTCGTCATTTTTGTTAAATCGAATCCAATCGAAACGAGTTCATTCTTCGTTCGACCGCTTACTTCGAGCACGCTTAGCACGAATACTGTGAATATGGATAATACGAGTGTGGTCAGATTCGTAGCGCTCGTTGGACGTTTAGGACTAACGAGCATTATTGTGGTCAATCGCGCGCGCGCCGTGAATATTGTGTCGAAGCTCTTTCCTTCTTTCCAGCAAGACCTCTCGTTTTACTATTTACTTGCTTGTGAACCCTGGCCTAAAAGCCGCGAGCTCGCAAGCGTACGAACATTTTAGGTATCGTCGCTTACTATTTACGACAAATGGCTACGAGACTATCACGCTTTAATGCTACTACTACTACTACTACTAAAAGTACGTTTCTTTGCGAAAACGGGCAAACCGGACTTTGTGTGAATAGTCGCCCCGGTGATCATTTGAACGTCTTTCTCGTCGCAAGCGAGCGAGAACGAGAACTTTTTGAGCAAGACGCTTAAAGATACAGTGGCTTCCATCATCGCGAAGACGTCTCCAGCGCAGCGGCGTTGGCCGCCACCGAACGGGATGTACGCGTAGTCCGTCGCGTTTTCGTTTGGGTATAAACCGGTGACGAGGTCGGGGTCGTAGCCGTTCCAGCCTTCGATGTTCGGGTTTTGGAATTTACGGTCCCAACGCGAAGGGTCGAATTCGTTCGGGTTTTCCCAGTAATCTGGCGAGCGGTGGAGATTCCATACGGCTATGAAACAGTCCGTGCCTTTTTTGAGTGTTATGGTTTTTCCCATGCCGCCTTTTGGTAAATCGACTGTTTCTATCGCGCGTCTGATTAGAATTGGAGGCGCCGGGTATAGACGCATGCCTTCGACTAGGCACATACGAACGTCTCGTAATTTTCGAATCTCTTCTACGGTTGGGATACCGTTCGGATCTTGAACGATTTCATCGATCGTTTTCGCTACTTTTTCCATAATCTTTGGGTGTTTGCATAAACAAAACAAAGTCCACGTGAGCACGGCCGCGGTCGTTTCGTGACCGGCTATGAGCATGGTCATAAGATCGTCTCTGAGTTGCGCGTCTGAAGCTTCGTCGCCTCTGATATCGACCAAAAATCTGAGTAAAGAGGCATCTGATACATTTTTATAATCTCTATTTTCAAATTCGCTCAAATCGACGTCTTGTTTGTTCTCCAACGCCTCTCGAATGAGCTTCGTTAACTCTTCGTTGATGAGCGAAATATCATCGGCGAATTGTTTCTGTCTCGGCACTGCTTCCATTGCGCCCGGGATTTGCCAATATGGCAAAGGAAACGTGCTCCTATGCTCTGATTCTCTCAAAACACGATATACTGCTTTAATAATAGGTGTTTCTTCGTTCAACGCACCAAACTCATAATTAAACACAGCCTCTCCGATGACGTCTAAAGCCATCGCGTATAGCTCGCTCTCGATCTCAACCTTTCCTTCGTTCTCCTCCACATTCTCCAACTTATTCGCTAAATTCATGGCCGACCTCCCAAACAATCCAGTCATATGTTTCAACCACGTCCCATGAAACGCCGACCCAACGACTGGCCTTCTCTTCGCCCATAACTCCTTATTCGCCGGGATCAACCCGTCGCCCATGATCGGCTTCATTATATCCGTCAAAATCCCTTTCGAAAACGCATCGCAGTTCGTCTTAAACATATACTTAACCACGGTCGGGTCCGATACAACCACGAACCATTTCGGTCCAGCTCCTAAGTTATACACGCCGCCATAGTTCCTATAATACGCGTACAACGGCACGAACAAAGGACTCGCCCTGACCTCCTCTTTCAGTAAATCCATTAAAACCGTTTCAGTGACTGGCGCACCGTTGCCCCACGGGAATATCTCGGAGAACTTCCTTAATATTTCGTTGGTTTCGCCCGATGCCTGTTTTGGGAGTTCCAGTCCTGGGAACAGGGCGCCCCTGTACGCCTTCCTCGATCGAGATGAACCCGATCCCGCTCTCGTCTGAACACCTTTTCCAAAATCTCCATCATCATCATCAATTTTGGATAACGAAAATATCTTCCCATTCTTCCTCCTCCTGCTCTTCGAATAAGAACTTTCGTGAGCACTATGCCCGCGCAAGCTCGAGTGCGATGCAGGTTTTCTAATGCATGCAAGCGAATGCGGCGAAGATACGAGCGTAGATTGAGAGAACATGCTTATTTGTATAGTAATCAGGACGTGATAAGCGTCAGTGCTATGACGACTTATGTCTTTGTTAGTCTGTTTGTAGACAAAAGTAAGGACAACTTTGCTGCACAGCGCGCGATGAAACGCGAGTTCGTGCGCCCTCGAACGGTGCTACGTACGCGCCGGATAATATATTTGTATATTTCAATTATTTATTAAACGTGTGGGTTTGATTGTTGGTACAAAATTAAAAGACAACTTTGCTGCTGCAGCGCGTATTGAAGGCGAGTTCCTGCGCCTTTGAACGGTGCTACGCGCGCGGCCGTGTCGAGTCTATTTCTCTCTCTCTCTCTCTGTCTCTCTCAAATTTAAATATATATGAACTGATCTCTCTTTGTTTCTTTTCTCTCTCTCTCTCTCTCTCTAATTGATTGATTTTTATTAGACATTAATTGATCTGTTCTCCTTCTCGAAATTTTCCTCAATCAAAGCGAATTGTTGCAGGTCCAAATCGGCGAAATATGGGTGATTCAAGGCCTCCGTGGCGTGAATACGTTTCGCTGGATCGAATTCGAGCATTTGCTGTAACAAATCGATACCGTTATCGTCCAATTGTGGGACGATTTTCTTTAAATCTTGCGGTTTCCATTGTGGGAATTCGTGCCAGTCTCTGAGCTTTGTTACCCCGGGCCAAATGTTCTCGTCCGGAGTGCCCAAAAGCTTAAACGTGTGCAACAATTGTTGCAACTCGGAGTCGCCAGGGAACAACGGTTGCTTTCGCGCCATCTCCGCGAAAATACATCCAACCGACCATATATCAACCGGTGTAGAATAATGCGACCCTCCGAGCAAAACTTCCGGCGCTCTGTACCACAAAGTCACGATTTCGTGCGTATAACTCTTCACCGGCACCGAAAACGCGCGCCCGAGCCCGAGATCCGCAATCTTCAAAATCATATTCGCCTTATCGACCAATAAATTCTGTGGCTTCAAATCTCTATGCATCACCCCGTGCTTATGCATGTGCGCCGTTCCAAGTAATAATTGATACATGAAATTCTGTACCGTTTCTTGCGGTAACGGATTCGCCGGCCCGCGTCCGGTCTCGTCCATGAAATGTTTCAAATCCTGATTTAAGAACTCGAACACTAAGTATAACATCGCTTTGTTATCTTCCTCGACGTGCTCGACTTTGAGTAATCGAACGATAAACGCTGATTCGGAGAGCATTTGCAGTAAAGAGACTTCACGCAATGCCGTCGATGGTACTCCCTCTTCTTCCATCTGAGTACATTAATCGATTAAACATGTTTTGTTCGTTATTCCATTCAGAGAATGAGACGAGGAAATATTCAAATTCGTTAGTTTTTTATCCCCCTTTTATGGATCGGAAGAAGAAGAATCACACGAGTACTGCTACTACAAATAACTCCGTCGATCGAGTACTCGCTCGAACGAACCGTGACTGTTGCACACTCCTTCTACTGTATCGCTCTTCTTCCCAAGCAAGCGTTAAGAGATCGATTCGAATCGAAACGCAAACGCGAGGGAAGGGGACTAATAATCAAAAACGTGTTTGGGGAAAGAAAAACGAAATCATTAAAAACGAAAACAAACCTCCAAACGAGTTTTCTTCAAGGCGACTAAACGCCCAGTCGCGCGCTCGCGCGCTTTATAGACCTTCCCGTACGTCCCTTGGCCGATCTTCTCGAGCTTTTCGTAGCATTCGTTGATCGTTGATGCGTAGCCCATTTTTGGAGCGTGCGTGCTTTCTTTTATGAACGGCCCGTTTTTTTTGTGATGCGCTAAACCAGTGATTTTTGAATTTTGTGCAGAAGACAAAGAAAATAGAAAAAAATTTAATTTACGATTCTCCAGTCAAACATGTCAAACTTTTCTTCTTTCGGATCAGAGAAGTACTTTGACTGACGAGAAACGTTCTTCTAATGAACGATCGCTTTCTATGAAAAAGACCGACAGGTTCTACTAAGAAACGACGCATAAATAGTAACGATACTGTGGCAAGGAAGAGATTTTCACCATAACTCGGCGAGGGAAAAGAACGGCTCTACTTATTGCTAGTTTGCTACTAAAAAAAGTATATAGCCCCTGTTTTTGTAATTCGAACTTTACGTTTTATTCGCATATACAGAATAGGAAGAAGAGTGCCGCGCGTGTGTATATACAGATATACATACATGCGCGCATGTCGAATTTTAAGGACGCGTTTAGAGCGAAATTGCAGAAGCATCGATCGAGTGCCATAGCACTGAAAAGTACTAAGAAAGGAGTTGATTTAAGTCAAGTCATAAGTAATGGAAAACCAGTTGCCGTGACGAGAGTTGAAGCAGAAGAAGAAGAAGAAGAAGAACGGAAAGGAGGAGGAGATGGAGGAGGAAGTAGTTTACCGGAAGGGTTCTTTGATGATGCGAGAAAGAACGACGACGATGCGAGAATGAAGAAGAATGTTTTAGATCGTTACGATAAATCGAAGAATAAGAGTACTAAAAAGATATCGTTGGCAGTCAATGAAGGGGATGAGTTTTTGAGACAACGCGCTGAGGAGGAGATGATGAGAGAGAACGAATCGTTGGCAATTTTAGCCGCGAAAGACGTCGCGGATGCGTTGATTTTGGAAACCGTAGCCGGGTTTGATAAGATTGATAAGTTAAGGGAGAAGGCGGAAATGTTTAAGAAGAGTAAACTTGAGAGTTTTGGGAAGAATAGCGCGAAGGCGAAAGATGACGATGAAAAGAGCGGAGTAGTTGCCGATTCGGAAAGCGAGTCGGACGACGACGACGATGATGATGATGATTTTGCGTGGAGGAGGAAGAAAAGGAAGAAGAAGTAGGTTTGCTATATATATGTTCCGCGATTTCGTTGTGGGCGAGGATTCCTCTCGGAACGAATTGAAGGACTGTATGCGTATAACCTTCGGATGGCGTTGTCTTTCTTACTCATCGCTTCGGTCCAACGATAAAAACAACGCCATCGCGTTGAATTTATATGGGTTTTTATATTAGTCTAGTAGTATGTAGTATGTAGTATGGTAGGACTTTATAATACCGCGTAGAGAAATATTAGCGTGATAAAATAGTCGATATATTTGTAATACGGTATTTCGTCATACTCTGTCGGTAATAATAATAATAATGATAATGATAATGATATAATTCAATCAAGTCTCCACTGTAATTACTTCTCTTTCTTCTTCTCCTTCTTCGTCGTCTAAAGCTTCAAACGCTCTTTTATCCTCGGAAGAAAGCTCGACAAAGTTTGTATCGTTTCTCGCGCTACTTTCCTCGTCGAAACCTTCGTCTTCCGCATTTTTCTGCAACACGGAGTATAACTCTTGTTCTGATTTCGGACATCTTGGTATCAGAGGCGGTTTCATCCATTTTCGCTCGCTCGCTAGTTTCCAATTGACCGAGGAAAACCATGGATGTGTCTTGAGTTCAATCGAGCCGTCGTTCGAGCACAAGCGATTCGCGCTCTCGACTTTTAAAAGTTTACGGATTAAATCTCGACTATTTTTCGTGAACCCGAACGGGTTTTCGACCTCTTCTTCGACTTCTTCTCCGTTTGCAGTAGTAATACTACATCCATCACCGTTCTTGGTGGTTTCTTTTTTTTCTTTTTGTCGTTTTGCTTTTTTCTTCTTTGCTCCTCCCTTTTCTCCGCTATTATTAGTACTTTTTTCTTTCGGTCCAAACGAAAACTCTCCCTTTAAGATTTTTTGATACGTTGCCCACGGTTCTTCGGCTTGAAAAGGTGGAATACCGCGAACGAGTTCGTATAATAGAACACCAAGTGCCCACCAGTCTACGGATTCGTCGTGTCCTCCGTTCAAAATAACTTCCGGGGCGAGATAATCGGGCGTGCCGCATAACGTGTACGCTTTTTCGTTCTCAATAAATCCAACTTTTTGTTCCTCGTCCATTTCGAGCGGCAATGATATCTTTCCACCTTTCACTTTCGGACCCAACTGCTTCGCGAATCCAAAATCGGCCAATTTCACGTACCCATATCCATCGAGCAACACGTTTTCCGGTTTTAAGTCTCTATACGCCACTCTATTCGGTTTCGCGCAAATCTCGTGTAAATACTCAAACGCGAGCGCTATCTCGACCACATAAAACCTCGCCACCTCGTTCTTCAATCTCCTATATAACCTCAATTGATTAAACAGCTCCCCTCCTGGCACGAATTCCATCACTAAATGTATCTCCTCTTTCGTATGTGCGCATGAAAACAACTTCACGATGAACTCGCTCTTCACGAGCTCGAGTATTTTCTTCTCTTGCACGATGTGCACTATTTGCTTCGTCTTTGCTACGTGCGCTTTTGACAAAATTTTCACGGCGACGACTAGACCACTATCGCGATGTTTCGCTATTGGGACTATGCCGAACGATCCAGTGCCGATGATCGGTCCGAGCTCGAAATGTCTGAGCGAAGTTTTTCGTGATATAGATACTTTATTCGGGTTCGGGTCAAAAACTTCTTCCGCGATATTTCCCTTAAACGAAGAGAGAGAGATACGCGCGATCGATCGTTGTTCGGAAGACGATGATGCGTGTTTACTGTTTACGGTGGATGTTATTTCGCGCAGTTTCTTAAACATTTTTAATGATGATGATGATTATCGCGTATCGTTCTTGCGCGTCATAAATAAAAATTTCTGTCGTATTTTAAGAACTGCCGCGGTGGTGTATTTTTGGAACACAGTACACGATTTTATATTTACAAACGCGAAAGCCGAGAGAACCGGTTTGAATAGTAATAATATCACTTAACCATGGTTTTGATTTTCGCGATAGCCTTCGCTGGATTCAACCCTTTCGGGCAAACCTTCGTACAGTTCATGATCGTATGACACCTGTAGAGCTTAAACGCGTCGTTTACTTGAATCAACCTATCTCTTTTCTTCGTATCTCGACTATCGATGATCCAACGATACGCTTGTAAGAGCACGGCTGGGCCGAGATATTTATCGGAGTTCCACCAATAACTCGGACACGATGTAGAACAACACGCGCACAGGATACATTCGTATAACCCGTCCAATTTCTCGCGATCTTCTTTACTCTGTAAATTCTCCACTCCAGACTTCTTCGTCAGTTCTTCGTCCTCGCGTTGTAACCAAGGCTTGATCGATTTATATTGCGCGTAAAAATTGGACATATCTACGACTAAATCTCTCACGACGAACATGTGCGGCAACGGCGCCACCTTCGTAGTTTCACTCGCACTCTCTTTATCTACTTTCGACAAACAGGCTAAAGTGTTCACGCCGTTAATGTTCATCGCGCACGACCCGCAAATACCTTCCCTGCACGATCGGCGAAAACTTAACGTATGATCTTGTTCGTCCTTTATTTTCAATAAAACGTCCAACATCATTGGCCCGCATTCGTTCAAGTCCACTCGATAGGACTCGTAATGCGGTTTCGATTGTTTCGTCCCCTTTTCGGCTTCCGGTGACCATCTGTACACGTCGAACTTCTTCATCAACTGCGGTTTAGAAGCGACCTCTGATGACGACTGTGCCGTTGCCGCAGTCGAAGTCTGTCTACTAGTACGCGTACATTGTTGCAGTATATCGCTCGATCTACTGAACGACTCTTGTACGCGCTGCTGTTGTGCACGGATGTTACTCCTGGCCAGTTCTACGATCGATCTCTTAATCGTTCGCTTAAACATTTATTTATTTCTTTATTTTATTGATTAGTATTCCTCTGCCGCTGCTGCTGCTGCTGTTGCTCGATTTATGCCTGCTTTAATAAAACGTACTTTTTAGACATCAAAAGCCGTTTTGTTTTGCGTTTGTTTTGCTGAGTTTTGGGGGAAAATACAACGACCAGAACTGTTTTTAAAAGTGCCCCTCTCTCTCTTAATCTCTCTCTTAATCTCTCTCTGCGCGCGTCTTTGTGAGAGTCCTGCACGCTCTGTTCGCTCTTAAACGAATCGTTCGTTCGTTTTGTTTTGTTTCGATTCGTTTGTCTCACGTTTTCTTGCGCGCGTTTCCGTGTTCTCGTTTGAAGCACCATAAAAGTGCTTTTGCTTGTGCCAGATCGATTTGGCTGCTGATTGGTTTTGGATTCAGTGATGGCTCAGAATCGAAATTTCGTTCAAAAAGCAGGAAAAGAATAAAAAAGCACAATCGCTGCTTCACTTTTTCTCTTCCGCAGAAAGCAAAAGTTTGTGTAAAGGTACGTACGAATTATATACACATCGAATTATGATAAAAAAGCGTCAACGGTGCATTGAACGGTACACGCGTTCAATTCTCGCGTTTGTTTGTGTAGATTTAATTCGCAAAAGCGCCGTGCGTTGCGTGAGTTTTAAATTATGCCTCTTTTGGCGGCCGCTGATTTCGCTTTTTTGTCGTGCGCGTAAAAATCGATTTTGAAGCGAACGATGATGGAACAGAGACGAGCTCTGCTTAAAAATGAGGTCGAGAACATTGTTTTCGTTCGGAATTTATTGCGCGCGTGCGCTCGTTAAGCTCGCGTGATCGTTCATTTTTATGTTTTTCGGGCAAAGAAAGAATCGTGAGGTCCGAAAGCTCTCGTCAACTCATCCTCATCTTCGATTGATTCAATTCAATCGCGTCAAGGTGTATTTACTGACGCGCGTTTAAATACTTTCTCTTCATACGTACACACATATTCATACAAACAAAAACAGACTAATTATTATATAGTAATATAATCAAACGTAATGGCTCCCGCGAAGTGTACCGTACCAAAGCCGTGCTCAGTCACGCCAGAAATCATCGCCTCTATCCAAACAGATGCGACGAATAAGAAAGAACCAGAGACTAGGGCGAAAGCGGCGGCGAAGATCTCCGAGTTGGCCGCCACGGCTGGAGCGCAAGAAGAGCCGTACATGATTGAACTGCTCGAAGTTGCAATTCTTTTGGCCGGCGATAACAAGTCGAAGGAAGTTCGCGACGCGGCTGACAAAGCAGTCGACGCCACGGTTGCAAAATTGTCACCGTTTGCGATTAGAGCGTGCCAAAAGGCTATCAAATCCGGTTTTGAATCTCCGTTTTGGCAATCAAAAATGGCCGCGTTGAGAGTTATTGACTTTTTTGTCGCCGCCGCGCCAAAGTCAGTCGCTGCCGCGTTACCAGAGCTCGTGCCGGAGATCGCGCAAGTCATGGTTGATATGCGCGACGAAGTCAAGGAGAAATCTTCAGACACCATGTCTAAAGCCGCCTCTACGATTGGAAACTTGGATATTGAACCATTCGTCCCGACATTGATTCAATGCATTGTTCAAATCGACGAAGTTCCAGAATGCGTGCATAAGCTCGCCGCGACGACTTTTGTTCAACAAGTCGAATCGCCGACGTTGTCCATTCTCGGTCCGCTTTTGATGCGTGGTTTGGCGCACTCGCAAATTACTGCCATTAAGCGTAAGTCTGCTGTCATCATCGACAACATGTGTAAGCTCGTCGAAGATCCAATGGATGCGAAGCCGTTTGTCCCTAAATTGTTGCCGTTGTTGAAGCGCGCTATGGACGAAGTCGCCGATCCCGAATGCAGAACTGTCTGCACGAGAGCGTACAAGACTTTGCTTCAAGCCGCTGGTGAAACTGCTGAATCTGCCGCTGCGGCCGAAGCATCTGAAGATGGTGGTCTCCACTACGATGAGGAGATGGTTGCTAAGGAGTTATCCGCTCTCATGGTCACCTCGACTGGAGCGTCTGAAGCCGACGTGAAGAAGTTTGTCGAAGACGCCGCCGTTGCGCCAATTTTTAATCACATCTGCGCCTTATCCGTCAACGCACTCTTGCAAAAGAACTTTGATTTGTCTGCTTGGACGAAATCGTGCTCGACGCCATACATGAAGGTGTTTTACGCCGACGCCGATGCTTTGACGGCTACTTTAGTTGAAAAAGCTGAACAATTATACATTTCCACGAAGAAGGTTTTTGTCGTCGAAGACGAAGAAGGTGAAGATTTGTGCAAATGTGACTTTTCTTTGGCGTATGGTGCGCTCATTCTGTTGAACAACGCCACTTTGCACATGAAGAAGGGTAAGAGATACGGTTTGTGCGGCCCGAATGGTTGCGGTAAATCTACGCTCATGAAGGCTATTAACAACGGTCAAGTCGATGGTTTCCCTCCTCCGGAAGAGTTGAGAACGGTATACGTCGAACACGACATCCAAGGTGATATCGGAGAGACGTCTGTTGTCGATTTCATCTCTGCAAACGATGTCATTAAAGAACATGGTACGAGCAGAGAAGAAGTCAAGAAGGTTTTGACCTCTTTTCAGTTCACTGAAGTTATGCAAGAAGGTGCGGTCACTGCACTTTCGGGCGGCTGGAAGATGAAACTCGCGTTGGCTAGAGCCATTTTGATGAAGGCGGATATTTTGCTTTTGGATGAACCGACCAATCACTTGGACGTGAAGAACGTCGCGTGGTTAGAAGAGTATTTGATCTCTCAAACGACCATTTCCTCCATGATCGTCTCGCACGATTCTGGATTCTTGGACAGAGTTTGTACGCACATCATCCACTACGAAACGAGGAAGCTCGTCACGTACAAGGGTAACTTGACCGAGTTCATCCGTCAATGCCCAGCTGCGAAGAAGTATACCGAGTTATCCAACGACGAGTTGAAGTTCATTTTCCCGGCGCCAGGATTTTTGGAAGGCGTGAAGAACAAAGATAAGGCAATCGTCAAGGCGACAAACTGCTGGTACAAATACCCAAACACTACTCGTCAAATCATTCAAGGCGGTACTATTCAGCTTTCGTTATCTTCCAGAGTTGCTTGCTTGGGACCAAACGGTGCCGGTAAGTCCACTTTTATCAAATTGCTCACCGGCGAAGCCGAACCGGATCAAGGTACGGTTTGGAGACATCCGAACATGCGTTATGCATACGTCGCGCAACACGCGTTTCATCACGTCGAACAGCACTTGGAAAAGACGCCGAACGAATACATCCGCTGGCGATACGCCACTGGTGAAGATAAGGAAAACTTGACGAAGGTCACCATGCAATACACGCCGGAAGAGGAAAAGTTGATGAAGGAAAAGATCAACATCACGAAAGAGGATGGCACTGTCATGAAGTTGGTCGTCGAAAAGATTCTCGCTCGTCGTCAAAAGAAGAACAAGTACGAGTACGAAGTCAAGTGGGAGAACTTATCCATGGACCAAACGACTTGGATGGAAAAAGAAAAGCTCGAAAAGTGTGGTTTCTCCAAGTTGCTTCAACGCGTTGATGAAAGAGAAGCCGCGAGAGCTGGTTTATACGCACGTCCACTCACGACTGGCAACGTCGAAAAGCACTTGATCGATTTCGGTCTCGAAGCTGAATTCGGTACGCATAACAGAATTAAAGGTTTGTCTGGTGGCCAAAAAGTTAAATTGGTTTTAGGTTCCGCGATGTGGCAGCAACCGCACATCATCGTCATGGACGAACCGACTAACTATTTGGACAGAGACGCTTTAGGTGCGTTAGCATGCGCGGTCAAAGAATTCGGTGGCGGTGTTTTGCTCATCACGCACAACTGCGAATTCGCCGACGCGTTGAAGGAAGAAACTTGGGACGTCCCCGGTACCGGCGAAGTCATAATCAGCGGTAACAAATGGGGCCAAGGTAAGAAAGGCAAAGCCGAAAAGACTGACTGGGACGGACCAGTAGAAGACACGATCGATGCTCTCGGTAACTTGGTCAAAGTCAAAGGTCCGAAGAAGAAGTTGTCTAGAAAAGATATCAAGGCCAAGGCTAAATCTCGAGCGATCAAGTTAGCCGCGGCTCAAGATTTGACCACCGATTCCGATTGGGACCTCGACGTTTACATCGGCGAAGATCCGGCGAAGAAGACCGCTTCAAAATAAGAGTATTTTTTTGCTCCCCCGAAATCTATATTATTCTGTCTATTCTTATTCTATTAGATATATCATTGTTGAGAAATCAAAAAGTATTATATACAATCACATCTTCCACTCAGTGATCATTTAAGTGCGTAAACGTCGTCTGCATCAATCGTCGTCGTTTTCATAAACGTCTCTTCCTTTCTTTTCAAAGTGGTTTCTGATCTTCAGAAATCCTAGAAATTCCTGCTGCTCAGCAAAACTCGAATACACTATTAAAAATGCCTTCAATAGCGCATGAAATCCCTCTGTTCACAACCAACGCTCTGAAAACTAAACTAAAACAATCGTTATCATTATCATCGAGCGAAGAAGAAGCAGTAGTAGTAGAAGAAGAAGAAGAAGAAGAGGAAGAGGAAGATAATCGAGCGAATGATGAGAAGAGGAATTTCGGGGACGTGATGAGATGCGAAAGAAACGAGAACGTTCTGATGAGTTGGCGAATGAAGAAGAAGAAGAGGAAGAACGCGGTACAGATTTCACGATGGGAATCAGTATCGTCTTCTTCTTCTTCTTCTTCTTTGGTCGGGTTTAGTGATCATGATCTCAATCGCGAGAAGAAGGAGAAGAATGTTGAGAGAACAAAAAATGCCAAAATCGAGATTGTGTTCCCTAGCGAATGTATTTGCTCGAACGCGATAGCGATGAGGGAACTTCCAGGGGAAGAGGAGATGTACGAAATCATCGCGTGCGATGAAGAAGTGCGTAATAACGGGAAGAGTTTATCTATTTATGTAGCGAGAGTTCTGTTTTTGAATCGAGATTGTGATGTGAGTGGAGCGTTTGAGATCGTCGGGGACGTTTTGAGGAAAGAGATTAGATTGGAATCGAGTTGCGTCGGCGATTTAGTTACTTCGGTTGGGTTAGTGTGTGGTAATTGTTGTGTTGATAGTAGTAGCGCGGTGTTATGTGTTGGGGGTAAAGATGGTAGGAAAGTCGCGTTTGTTGATGTTTCGAGTGCGAGCGAGATTTCTGAAATATCGACGAGTAGCGTATCTGCGTCGACTTTGTCCTACGGAAGCGCCTTGTTAGGGAAGTTTGGGTTTGGTGGAAGCGCGCAGAGAATTGCACCGATTGTTTATATATCGCCAAGACCTGTTAAGCTCGATGGTGCCTATGTAACTGTAATCGTGAGTGCAGACGGCGCGGTGACGTGCGTGACCAACGCTTCGTCTAATAACGTAGCAGCGTTTGCTTCTAATAATCAAGCGAATAGACGCGTTTTGTTTCGCATGGTTGTACCGAAAGGTGCTTTGAAGAGCGACCCAAATTCTTTTAATGTTGATATAAATGGCATACAGTCGTCGCAACAACAAGATTGGTTTGTTTCTGGAGCGCGAGCGACTGATGATGGGAGTTTAGTCATTTTCGGATACGAAGAAGGCGACGGTAGGAAACACGTCACGGCTTATACTTTTATAAGCTCAAGCGAGATTCGACGCGTTGCAACGTTTCCAATTACGAGCGCTGATTCTGTTAGAGATGTTTATTTTGTACCAGAGAGCCGCGAAATTTTTGTGCTCTTTTCTAGTAATTGCGTTTCAAAGTGGTCCGGCGTTGGTAGCGATACGCCTTCGTTGGCAATAGTTGAAACGTTAGAGGCCGATTTAGCAAGGTTTGAATCGTGGGCGATTAAAGGCGTCGGTTCTGAAGCATCTTTGAAAGCTCTGAAAATATCCTTCTTCGGATCGTTATCATCTGCAACTACAGCGGGTATTGATAAGAGTGAGATGAAGGCGTTTGCTAAAATTTTAGCATCGGAAATTGCTGAGATTGGATTAGATCATGGCGTGAGCTTAACGAGTATTCGCCGAGCGCTCGGTAATAGTAACAATGCAGATTTTTCGCAACAATTCGAAACTGACGTTTCAATTCTTGATTTCATAGCCACATCTCTAGCAACGTCTTCGCAATCAATCGAAGAGCTCATAGAGAAATGGAAAGCATTTGTTGAAGCATACGTGACCGAATGGACGTCAGGGAACTACGGTATAGCTTTTTGTTCAGTTCCTGCGGCCACTTCGCAAAGTTCAAAATCATCATCTGCTGCTGAATTGTTATTTTTACGAAAAAGTGGCGTCAGCGTTCTTCCAACAAAAATCGACGTTTCTTCTCAATCTGGAACAACAATGCGATTTAAAAACGACTCAGTTGAAAGTACAGTTTCTTTGCTTTCTCGAGCGGCAGGGAATTCCATCGAGCGCATGGCGACGTTGCTAGGATGTAATTTTTGTGGTCTCGAGAATCGTGAAACTGTCGATTGGCTAGAAGTTGCCGCCTCTGAAGCTACTGGGTTCGGAAAAGTTACTTCTATCAACACAAGCAATTGCAACGCAAAAGATATAATGTTTAGAGATCAGCGACGATTGCTACAAAGACAAACTATTTTATCATTGAGAAAATCTTGGGAATCTTTGATGGTAAATGATGCCGATTTAGGAGCATGCGTTGAAAGTATTGAACTCGCGTTGTCGCAAAGTGTTTTTGATATTGCGTCTTCTCCGCCATCAAGTACGGAATCTCTCGCATCAGCGAAAACTCTGCGTATGGTAGCCCATAAAGCGTTCGGTTTTGTCATCTTTCTCAGATTAGCATCAAAGGGTCGAGCTTATATGGTACCGAAAGAAATTTCGAATGAAGCGTTTTCTTTATTACCGCGAGTTCTTTTAGTTTTTTCGCTTTCTTCTGCGCTTTCTTCTGTTTGTGCATTAGATGCGCATACCATAGCAATACAGGCTTTTGCAAAACAACAAGGTGATCCTGCAAAGGTAGTCGTTGATCTTTTTCGCCGAGGGGAAATCGAAGCATCGGAAAGGATTGCGTTAGCATTTTTAGGAAGTGCAATACCGGGAGACTTTGAGAAAAAAACAGACGACGATGAAAGTTTAAAAGGCGAGAGACCGGCGTTGACATTTGCGCGAGCGTTGGTAATGCTTACAAAAAAATCGCAAACTTATTCTGCGGAAGCCACGCGTTTGTTTTTTCAATCGGCTTTGCGTTTAGAGAATGTTTACGATGAGGAGAATCAGATTTTAGCGGATACTGCGAGAACAATACGAGCTGCTCTCGTTGGAGCGAGACGGCCAGATACGATTTTATTCGATTCACTTGAACATTATGAAACTGTTGCATTAGCATATGAAAGCATTAGCTCTTCTCACGTTTCTCAAGCGTCGTTGAAATTTACGATCGCCGCAATTTCGGAGGCCGAACTTATTACTGAGTTCGAATCGCCCGAAGACTTCGCAAAGTTAGTTGATGCCAAAGAAAGGCTTTGGCACGCATCTCTGCGTCGCGCGTGTGAACAAAACGATTTTGTTTCCGCGTTTGTTTCAACATTATATCTTCATGACACACCAGAAGCTGCGAGGCATTCGAACTACTCCGGTGTTAGAGCTCTCGTCGCTGCAGCTTGTGATTCCATGGGCGTCGATTCTGGTGCATCGCTTGATGTCGGTAGAGTTATTAGATCGCTGCCTTTTGGTGAAGCTTTAATTGCTGTGAAGGAAACTCTCGAACGCAAATCGCGAACTCACAAATCGGCCACAAACGACGCGTCATCCTCTCAAATAGTTTCTCCGTCTGAGTTGTTATACTCTTTACACGTCGATAGATGGGAGTTGAGGGATGCAGCGCTCGTTGCCGCTCACGATGCGGTGAGAGTTGGCGAAGAATCTCGACGTAAGGTTTGCGAAGCTATGGAACAACCGCAAAATGTTCAAATTCGAAATCTCGCAATCGCATCAATTGAAAAGTATTTGCACTGTTTAGAAAAATCCTTAGCTGCGTTAGCTGCTTCTAAAAGCAGTGATAGATGTGATACTGGTGAAGGCGAGTCCTTTTTTGAGCCATCTTTTGACGATTTTGAAGAAGAAGAAGAAGAAGAAACTGGCAACGACGACAGAATCAATCTAGCGCTTTTAAAAGATAGAACGAGAAAGAAGAAAGAAATTGATTCGCGCGATTCGTCGAGCGATGAAATCATTTTTGAAAATTTGCGCATCGTGGACGATAAAATTTACAAGACGCAGAAACAGCCGAGCGACCGCTCGATTGCGTCAAATCCAAAAAGACACAAAAAGCTTCACCCGCCTACTGGCGACGATGAAATTGGTGTCGGTTCTCCATTTGCTGCAATGGCACGCCTGGTCGCACTCGTAAATGCACGGCTTATTCTGTTGAGAAATGGTGCCTTCTTGGAAGAAATTGCTATAACAAAACAAAAATTGTCAAACGTCGCCAATTTGTTTGATGAAAGCGCTGTGAAGACTGTTTATGAGAATTTATTAAGACGTGGTTTATATGACGAGTGCGCCGATCTCGTCTCGCAATGGTTTTCAAATCATGGATTGCGTGAAATCGCGTGTGAAATTGCGTGTTGCGCGGGCGCTATGGCCGCCGAGATGATTCGTAGTTCTAGCAATAAGAACAAGCTGCGGATTGGATTTCGATGCGTGAAAGTTTCGAATTCGTTATCGGATTCGTCAAGATCAGTTGCGCTTAATAATCCATGGATTTCGGCTCGAAAAGTCTGCGAAAAGTTTGAGAATGTTGAAACGAATGGAGAAATTTCATATTCAGCGTGTTTAGGCGCTTTATCCGTGAATCACGAGCTCGAGTTGCCGTCGTTCCTTACGGATAACGTGCATAGCGATAAACTCATTTCGTTATATTTAACAAAGAATCGACCAGCATGTGCGGCAAGGATTGCGTTGAAACAATTAAAAAGTTCGCAAAAGCGTAATGCGACGAAGCGAGTAAAACATTCTGCGAGCTGGATGCCTTACGATCTTTTTCAAGCAACTTTAGAAGCGTTGAAGCAACCGTTTCAATCGAAGCATATATATTTAGCGGAAGCGCTGCAAACGGCTCTTGACGTGGAAAAACAAGCAAAGGTGAAAGACGCAAAGACGCTCTTAGATCTTTTTACAATGTCATAAAGAAGAACGGAATAAATAGTTTACAAATATAGAATCATCGGTTTTTTATTGAGGACTGATATCATCAGTACGACTTAGCGAACAAACAAACCGCTTTCGCTTGTTTCCCAGTCTGAATGCAATTCCCTACAGTTTTTGGCTGCTCAAACGGAAAGCATCTTATCGTTGCACCAGTTTTCTCTTTAATTGCCTTTTCTTCATCGTCCGAACCTTCCCATGGACATCGAGCCCATTTACCTTGTTCGATTGCACTTTCTAAATCTGCCATCGTTTCGCAGTCGACGATGTTCTCGTCCCGAAACATTCTCGCCTTGTCCAACATCGCGTGTTGAATTTCGTCCAGCGTCGAGAGTACTTTCTTCACCAACGAATCTTTCTCCGCGGATACACCGAATTCTTTACCTTCTTTACCTGGAACGTCGCGGCGAGCGAGAACGCACGCATTTTTCTCAACATCTCTGGGACCGATTTCGATTCGAATGGGCACGCCTTTCATTTCCCAAAAGTTAAATTTCCAACCAGGCGATTTCGTTTCATCGGCATCAATTTTAACTCGTATTCCGGCATCTTTTAACGTTTTCGTAATGCATTCGCATGACTGCATGACGGATTCTTTATCTTTATTCTTCTGCCAAATTGGAGTGATTATGACTTGCACTGGCGCTAATTTAGGCGGTAACGTCAACCCTTTATCGTCTCCGTGCGTCATGATTACGCCACCTAATAAACGCGTACTTACGCCCCAAGAACTTTGAAAAACATTTTTTGATTTCCCGTCTTGATCTAAGAATGTCGTCTCGAACGCTTTCGCAAAGTTATCGCCCAAATCATGCGATGTACCGGCTTGTAAAGCTTTTTTATCGCCCATCATCGCCTCCATCGTAAACGTCGCTTTTGCGCCGGCGAAGCTTTCAATTTTAGACTTTTTACCAACAATGACTGGCATTGCGCATGTATTTTCGGCAAACTCAGAGTATACTTTAATCATTTCCATTGCCATTTCTCTCGCTTCTTCGGGAGTCGCATGTGCCGTATGACCTTCTTGCCAAAGAAATTCCAAAGTTCGAATAAAGGGCCTCGTTCGCATTTCCCATCTATGGACGTTACACCATTGATTTAATTTAATAGGCAAATCGCGATAGCTTTGAATCCATTGCGATAACATATGATTCACAATAGTCTCCGACGTCGGTCGAACGACCAAAGGTTCCTCTAAGGTTTTCCCTCCCCCCTGCGTGACGATCGCCAACTCTGGCGCGAACCCTTCGACGTGCGAAGCCTCTTTCGTTATAAAAGAATACGGAATCAATTGTGGAAAATAACAATTCTCAACATCTCTTTCACGGAACTCCTTATTCAAAATCTCTTGCGTCGTTTCCCACATCGCGAACCCGTACGGTCTAATAACCATCGTCCCGCGCGCCGGTCCGTAATCAGCGAGCTCACATTCGCGTATGACGTCTAAATACCACTTCCCGAAATCCTCCGTCCTCTTCGTTACTTGCGCCTCCTTCTCTTTATTACCGCCACCGCTATTCTTCGCCGTCGTCGCAGTCGCGTCGCTCTTTTTACGATCTTCGTCATCGTCGGCGTCTCGTTCTCGCTTCAATCGTAACAATATCTCAACCTCTCTCTTCACGTCCACAGATTCGTTCGTTAACCCGCTTTTCTTCATCTCCTTCACTTTCGCCGCCTGTCCCTCGATCTCATCCTCCAAGCTCGTCTTCCGATCATCGCCGCTACCGCTACTACTAAAACTCGTACTACTAAAACTCGCGCTCCTCCTCCTCACGGATAAGGACAACATTCCGCTCTTACTCTCGCCAGTTCTAGCAGCAAAAGCAGAGGCAGAAGCGGAAGCATCAACGAACGAATTCGTGACCGCATTCTTGTTCGTAAACGCTCGAACCGTTTCAGCAAATCGAGCGTTTCGAGCGCAGTACGTATCCATCGAAAACGTCTTGCCACTGATTCTTTGCAGAAACCGTGCATAGGCGTGCGCGCCAGTGCAACGACCGCAGGAGCGCGCGATCATTTTCCTGCTCTTTTTGAGCGCGATTACGAAGCGATGATCACTGCGATCGTTGCGAGCGAGATAATTGCTAGTATCAGTCCTTTGCTGCTTCGCGAGCATTTCTTATCCAAAACGAGGCAAAAGTGACGACTTCTGATATTGCGCAACGTTTTCTTGTTTTGTATCGTTTTCGTGTGCGCATTCGAACGAGAACGAAAACTGAACTCGTTTACTCGTGGCCGGTTCGATCCACCGAAAGGCTTCGTCGAGAGACCTTGGAACGCGGCACTGCATCCAATCGATCTTCGCACTCTCGCAGATCAGAGTAAAGTCTATCGAAACGGAAAGCGCGAGATCCGGTGCGAATCGATCTTCTTCGTTTGATCAAAACGAAAGCTTTGACCTGATGGATTTTAAATGTTCTGATCACGTCGTGGATCCGTTGCGTACTCGCCGTGCTACTGTTGCGCGAGAATCACGCGACCGAAAGAGAGAGAGCGGTAAACGGTTACTGATGAGAACCACCTTGTCCGATGCGCGCTGCTGCTGCGTCGCTCGAGAAGAATCCGTTCGATCGAGTGCGAGTGATTCGTTTTAAAACTTTATCAATTAAAACTCTTTTTTACAATGCATGCCTGTTGGTGCCGATGAGGAATAAATTCAAAAAATGTTCACTTTTCAGTGAGTATCCGCGCGCCGTGCTCCTGTGTGCAGAGTCTCGAACTCCAAAAAGCGGAGTATTTATTGCGATCCGTTCCACCTGCGTCTTTCTTCGCTCGCCAGTGCTCCTTTAAAAGACGAGCGAGGTGAAGAGAGTTTAAGATTTGAGCGTAGTTTTCCGATTTTGGAAACTCGCAAAAAAGGTCTCTCGCGGGGAATACGATGGAGCGAAGTCGTACTACTGCGCAGATTTGTTCGCAAGCGAGGATCGTTCGAACGAGCGATCGGTCGATGAAGTCGAGGACGAGCGAGGAGAAAGTGAGTGCGAGTACTTTGGCCTTGCAAGCGTTACGCCGTTCGAAGTCCTTCGCTCGTGATGGTGATGATGGCCGCCAACGACTGCGAAAAAGGATGGGCAGAAAAGAGAGCTCTGCGTCGATTCGCGGCGCGAACGGTTTTAGTTTTGAGTGCGATGGGGATCAGATGAGCGCGACTACGACTACTTTTTCTTCTTCTTCTGCGCGGTTTTTGAGTGCATCGTCGTCATCGTCTTATTTGATGAACGATGATAACGTCGTCGTCTTTGGTGGTCGTAGTAGGAGTAGGAGTGCTATCGCCGATAGAAGAGGGAGAACTCGTCGCGGCGCGACGGTTACGTTCGCTTCGAAGGAACCGCAGGCGAACGCGTCAGGCCTTGCAGTTGGAGGTTTTCAAGCAGTGAAACCGTTATTGTCTCGCTTGCTTCCAATGTCCGCCATGTTCTATTGCATGGCGTTCGCGAACTCGATATTGGACGCTTTGAAAGATACTCTCGTCGTCACGGCGTTTGGAGGAGCGGAGCAGATTCCGTATTTAACCGTTTACGCAGTTCTGCCAATGTCTTTACTTTTTGTTTCTATGTTCACGAAATTAAGTCAGAAATGGGGACGAGAGAAGTTGTTTTATGGTGCAATTGGGACGTTCATTTCGTTTTTCGTTCTATTTACGTTGGTCTTGTACCCGATGAGATCGGTTTTACACCCGGTTGATTTATCCGTGCAGTTATTAAAATGGCTTCCTGGAGGTTTGAAAGGAGGTATTGCCGTGTTTACGAATTGGACGTACTCTCTCTTTTACGTCTTTAGTGAGTTATGGGGAGACGTCGTGTTATCGTTACTGTTTTGGGGATTAGCAAATGAAACGACGTCGTTGCACGATGCGGCGATTATTTATCCATTACTCGGCATCGGCGCAAACATCGCTCAAGCGAGTTCGGGATTTATGATGAAATGGGTCACTGGAAGCGGTAACTTTGTTACATGGGATTCAAAGTTACGATTTTTAATGACTGTTGTTTTAATCTGTGGAGGTACTGCGACGCTTATTCACGCGTATATTTGCGACAGTCAGAGACGGCGAGTTTTGAAAGTTGAAAAGAAAAACACTTCGGGCGGCGATAACTTTGCCTCCAATGGCTCAAAGTCTACTACCAAGAGCGAGTTGGTAACGATTGAAATTTTACCCATAGAAGAATTGCAAAAGAGTAAGAACGAAGACTCTATGGACGAATCCGAATACGTGCAAAGGAATCTCTCGCACGCAATCGGCTTGTCCGAAAACGCACCGCCAAGCAAAAAAGAATTGTCCAAAAGAAATATGAAGAAGAAAGATCGCGGTTTAATAGACGCGTTAAGATTCGTGAAGAATTCGCCAGAACTATCCTGTCTTGCTTTGATGGCAATTGCGCAAGGTATTTCGACCATTTTGTTTCAAGTCGCGTGGAAAACTCAGTTGAGATTAATGTATCCAAACCCGACCGCTTACGCATCTTTTATGGGTAACGTGCAAATGTACTCCGGCTTCGTTACTGGTGTTTTCATGATCATGGCACCGTTTTTGTTTCGAAACATTGGATGGAAAGGAACGTTGTCCATTACGCCAAAATGTGTCATCGTACTCGGCTGGTTCTTCTTCGGCACGTCGATTTACGCATCTCGAGTAGGAGTATTATCCCAGACTGGTTATTGGCTTCCAGTTTTATGCGTCGGCGGTGCGGCGATTTACATCATCGAGCGAGCTGCAAAGTTTTCTCTTTTCAAACCGGCTGAAGAGATGGTTTACATCGCTTTAGATGACGAAGCGAAATCGAAAGGGAAAGCCGCAGTGGACGTGTTGGGTTCGCAATTTGGCAAAACGGGCGGCTCGTTCATGCAACAAGGTTTGTTGTTTTGGTTTGGAAGTATCATTGCCGCGTTGCCCGTGATGGTTTTCTTGCATTCAACCATTGCATTGGTTTGGCTCGGAGCAGTATTTACACTTGCAGCGCGACGCCAAGACTCGATTGATGCAGAAGTGAAGAAAGATTAGTAGTATTGCTTAGAAAAATGTGAAGGAGAGAGAGAGCGAGTTAGAAGAATACTGGATTTAGATGTATGTAGAAAGGTTGTAAATCTGAAGCATTGATTATATAATAAGAAGAAGAAGAAAAAGAAGAAGAAGAAGAGCATACATGTACCAGCATTATATGCTACCGGCTCTGCTCTGTACATAATCGAACACGGAAGTGAATGGATGATATCGTGCCGAATCGAGCGCAAACATCAACATCCAAAACGCGGATGGACGTATTAAATACCAGCTCCTAAAATCATCATCATCAATAACACGCCTCGCTTTTAAGCTCGCACCGAAAGTCGACCAGTTTAACAGAAAGATCAACCCAAAAATTGAATGTTCCCAAATCGTCGATAAGCCGCTTCGCAGACCTGCTAAATTACCTTCGGTCAAAACATACGCGGTTGGAAACAATTGTAATCCAAATAACAATACCCCGAACCAAACGAGAAAGACAGATCGTTTATCATCATTCGTGAAGAACAAAATATACAAATACGTCATTGTATGCCACACGAACGGCACTAAACATCCATACATCGCTAAAGAATCCAACGGCTTCAAAAAGCTTTCCGGAGCGCTAACTAACCTCATCAACTGCCATGTCATCACGATCTGAAACGCTAACGATCTATAACTTAGCTCTATTTTCCGGAATCCCTTATTATTTGCCAATGGCAAACCAGTTATTGCACACGCAGTCGCTAAAACTATCGCCACGGTCCCCGTTGCTTTCCAATCACCTAACGTATCGTTCATATCGTGCACATCAAATCTGAACAAAAAATCGCAATCATTCACGCACCAATCGCACATGACATGTACGGCGACTAAAGAAAACGCGAGACCGGATACGGCATGCGCGTGAAATTTGTCCGCTCGTGTCCACATCCGCTTCGCTTTTGTTCTTAAATCGTAATCATCATCATCTAACGTCGTCGTAATTCTCGATGACTTTTTTGTTATATCCGTATCTCCAGTATCTTCCGAAGTAGAGGATTTGGAATTCGATCGAATTCGATCAGAATCACGATTACGATCGAGCGAGAATGTAGGAGAATGAGAATGCCTCGATATTTTTGGTTTAATGTGTTGCGTGAGATTAAGCGTTGATATGCGAGCTATTATCATCTCTTTCTCTCTCTGTCTCTTCGCGTTCTTTTGTTTTTTATAATGCAGCACTTTTTGTTTTACAATTCACCTAATTTACAATTTTGCCGTACAGCTGCCGAGACGAGCGCGCGGATGATGGATGAATACGATCTCTCTTAAAGACGCGATTTTAATTCTTGCAACTCCATAGTTAACTTCTTAATGTGTTCGTCTTTCACATCAGGCGCTCGACGTGTAACAAAGTTGAATTGTCCGCTCGCGAGATTCAACATGATCTCTTCGGAACCGCCCGGAATAGCGTACGCCTTGACTTCGCGGTAGATTCGTTCGACGCGTACGCCTTTACCGTTGCGCGTATAGCCGGCGCCACCGAAGACTTGCATGGCGTTTGAGGCACAGAACTCTGCAGTTCGCGATGATGCGAGTTTGAGCATTGCGATATGGCCCCCGAGTTTAAGATTTTGTTCCGATTTTGACATCGTATTCATTTGGAACGTAATGTTCTCCAGCCACGCTTGTAGAGATTCGACTTTCGTAGCCATTTCGCCAATTTTGTGTTGTATCGCTTGATGCTCGATTAAGAACTTCCCAAACGTGCGGCGAGAACGAGCGAACGAGAGAGAGTCTTCCACGCAAATTCGAGCCATGCGACACGCTTGCGCGGCTAAGAGCCAACGTTCGTGATTGAAGTTATACATTATTTGTTTGAAACCACTTCCGACTTCACCAATGATGTTCGTCTTTGGAACCTTCACGTTATCGAATTCAATATACGTCGTTCCCGAAGGCCATACTCCAGTACAATCCATTTTCGTCGTCGTAACACCCGGCATCGAGCGTTCGATTAAAATCATCGATAACCCTTTATGTGACGAATTCTTATCGCCCGTTCTCACTGCAACTGTGAAATAATCTGCGTAAATACCATTCGTTATCCATTTTTTATTCCCGTCGACGATGAAATACCCATCTCCAGAGTCTTTAGCCGTACATTGCAAATTCGAAACGTCCGATCCGGCTCCTGGTTCAGTAATACCTAAACAAATAATCTTTTCGCCGTTTAAACACTCTCTAATAACTTCGTCGCATTTTCGTTGATTCCCAGGCATCCCGAAGTTAATCAAAGGAGGCAAGCCGATCCCTAATCCGCCCATTAACGCCCACGCAATCCCTCCTCCGCACCTCGTTCCCTCGTCGACGTTAATCAACTCGTGAAAGTAATCGTACCCTTCAGGTTCTTGCGCGTTCGTATACTTATTCGGCCAAGGAGCGCCAACGACTCCGGCCAAGATCCCATACTCAGCCGATTTCTTATACATCGTCTTTATATATCTCTCGCAACTCTCGTGATTGTTCAAAACTGCCTGTTTATCCCAATCATCTACGATCGGTTCGACTTCGGTCTCGAAGAACTTCCTTATTTTCGCTCGCCATTTTACGTGCGATTGGTTGTAATACGCAGAGTGTAAATCTTGATCTGTTTTTGAAGAAGTAGTAGTAGTAGTAGAAGAAGACGTACGTATTAATCATCATTTACATATTTATCATTTAATTCGCCATCGCACTAAACATTATTCCATATAATTAAATATGAGTCAGCACTTTCATCACACGAATCGAATCCATATCGAACGCGGTATACGTCGCCACGAAAAAACGCCAAAGCGCGCGCAAGCGAATGAAAAAAAGAAATCTCGTTAAAACTCACACCAAGCAGGTTCGGCTATTGGTATCGCGCTTCCGAATCTCTCGTATTTCATCTTTCGCGCTTTTATCGTTCAATTTCTTTCCCTTCCACAGAATAAAGATATTTCGCTTTGCAGAGAAGTGAGACGTCGCATCCATTTAGGGTTTCAGACTTTAGATGATACTATTCATACTGCGTTATCCTTTCTTTCTCGAATTTTTATATAATCGAACGATAGCGCTTCGATGTCGTTCTTTGACTTACTCGAAAACTGCGTGGACAGTATGTTTCACTTCAGTAAGCGAGAGGCTGGGCGCGTTTGGGAAGGAAACGGTACACGTTTCATCAAGGGTCACATGCACGAAAAAAAAGTTCAGCAGTCAATCTGCACCGTCGACGTTTCGGCGACACTTTAAAGAAAACAAATAAACGATAAAGAACGCGATAAGAATGAAACCGACCGCGACGACGCAGAACGAACACGGCAAAGACGCCGTGTTCGACGGCGTCGTCGAAAAAAGCGGCGTAAAGTTTCAGTACTATCAAGACCGGAATAAGCGTTGGCCATTCACTTGTTCCGAGAAAGGATGTGCGTCGCTATCGCTTTAATTTCAACATCATCGTTAGCTTTTTCCCCAAGCAACTCCTGCTCTTCCTCTTCTTTATCGTTCTCTCTTAATTCTCTCTTCGTTTCGGCGGAGTAGTGGTGGTTAAACGAGAGAACGCGTGTGCGTGCGTGCGTGCGTGTGTGTTGTGTGCGTATTCGTTTGAGTGCGTGGTGTTTGATATCAGAAGCATTCCGTGGCAGTGATCTTGCCGTTCTCTCATTTGAAGTGTGCAGGGATGTGTGTAGTGCGTTGTCAAAGAACTGTGGTTGCCTTTCTGATGTACTTTCTTTCGCGCGCGCAAGCGCGGTTGCGGTTTTTTTTTTACAAAAGTAGCAACGCAATGTAACGTACTAACAATAAAAACTCGTCCGTGCTAATACTATGCATACAGATTCCATACTAACGAAGTTAATGACGACCGTGACGCCGGTTTTGAAACAAATCAGGGCGGAGATCAAGGAGTCCGGGAAAGACATCGACGAAGCGTTAGAGAAAGGGCGCGAGATTTATGCCAGGAAGCCGGCGATTAAGAACGAAGAGGTGACTTGGTCGCAAGAGGAATATGCCGATTTAGGATTGTTGTTTGAGTATTGCAGATATAAGTCTATTCAAAGAGTTACCGAGGCGTGGTCGACGTTTGAAAAGGCGAAGAAGAAGCGTTTGTTTGAGTTTATCGATCGAAAAATTGCCGCGATCGATGAAAAGAGAGACGGAAAAAGCGACTCTGAAGATTCGAGTTTTATGAGAGTCGCTTCTTTAGGCGGAGGTCCAGGTTTTGAGTTATTGGCGTTTAAATGGTTCATCGAGTTTGCGTTTCATAAGCAATACGAAGCGAAGAAGCATGGTAATATCGAACTCGTTTCGTTAGATCTTGCGCAAAGTTGGGAGAAAATTTGTTTGCAACTATCGCCTTCAATGAAATTCAATACGTTTAATTTGGTGAAAGATGGTGAAGAACTTGAAGAAAAATCAGGCGGTCGAGTTGATGTGTTGTTATTGTCGTACGTCGCTAAAATGTACGCCAATAACGACGAGTGTTTTGAGTGGATTTCGAAAAAGATAAACGATCGAAAAATTTCAATCGCGTTTGTGATTTCTCGGGACGAGAAAATGGAAGAATTCATTCGCGGTTTCGAAAAGAAGGGAGTGTTGGTCACGCCGTTAATGGAACAAACTTTGGGTAAAGATCATCGTTTATTGGCATTATCAAGAAGACTCGATGAAGACGTATCCGAAGCGATTTCAAAAATGAAACTTGAAGTTGATGACGAAAATAGTAAAAAAGTAGAAGTAGGCGGTTCTGGAGATAACGCCGCAGACAAAGACAACAATAACGACGACGGGTGGACCGAAGTCGTCAAAGAAAAAGAGGTACCACCAACGTTTCCGAATGTTCCCTATCAAGAGCATCGAAAAGCAAAGGTTGATGATTACCAAAGCAAAAAAGCCGCAGCCGGCTCGTACGGTACGAACACTGGAAGGAGTGAATCTTATTCAAACTTTTCGAGAAACGCCAGTGGGAAGGTGAATACGCGGCCAGCTGGGGCAGGTAACGCAGGTCCGAGTAAAGGGAAGTGGTAGGCTCTTATTTCATTAGTTTTTGTGTGTGTGTGTGTGTTGTTCATCAACTCACGTTTATATATGATCTCGATCAATATTGGCAGCGGAATTAGCCAACCCGAACCGTTCAAAGACGTTTTTTGTTTTGTTGCATTTTTTTTTAGTGTTTACGTAGGAGTAAGTTCACTATTTGATAAGTACCATTTACTTTCTTGTTGACGAAACTTTCCAGTTCCAGCGTTGCGTACGCGGTTTTGCAAGTTGCGAATGGATTCCATAACGAACTCTTTTCAAACGTTCCACTGTTGACGAGATTAGAAGTAAGAATTTGTTCTTCTCGATGTATTGGTCGCCTTGAACTGGAAAGTTTGTCAATAAGGAAGCAAATGGTATTTGTCACATAGTGAACGGGATTCACTTACGTAAACACTAAAACAAAATGCAAAAAAAAAAACGTCTTTGAACGGTTCGGATGGCTATTGCCGCTGCCGATGCTAAAGCCTCTTTCACTTAGACACACTTATTTATTCAAAAATACAATCTTTTACACGCGCGTTTGTTATTATTAATCCTACGGGGAAGTAATCAAAGTGATGATACTTTCCGGATCTGGTGAATTATAAACCTTCTTTAAGTCCTTTGGAACGTCCGACAAAGTCTTCACGAACGTCTTTTGCATGTACTCATTGAAAAGCTTTAGCTCCCCTTTCGTTGGATTATCGGGCAACAAAGGAACGTCTTCGATTTGCCCGACGAAATACTTCTCCTTTGCGATTTCTGGATGATCCTTCCTCGCCACTGCGATCCATACGCCGCCGTTCGTATCCACAACTAACCCACTTTTCCCATTATACGTCATCATCCCTGACTCTTTCGAAACCTTAAAAACACCTCCATCCTTCGTCTTATAAGCCACGACTTCGCCATCCGTATCCCTGTTATACAATTGCATCGCTAAATTCGAGCGTCCTTTATCGATATAGTTCGGATTCGCAATCGAGAACAAAGATGCGATGACGAATACGCCGTATGGATTCAGGACATATTTCTTCACTACATTTTGCCATCGCGGTGGTGGTTGCTTTTGTCCATCGTTCTCCCTATAATAGTTCTTCTCATCGCCGTCGTCGTCGTCGTCGGTCCATCGATTTCTTAAATTCGCCGGCGCAACGAGTGCGGTGTTCTTCTTCTCTCGTAATCGCTGCTGTATCTTCCCAATCGCAGATTCCTCGACATCGTTTTCATAATTACCACCACCACTCGCCGCTCTCATCGTCATCATCATCATCTTCTTCTTCTCGTTACTATTCACTCCTCTGCGACTTAACAAAGTCTCGCTCTGGCCAATCATCATCCCTAGCTTCGAAGACGATTTCGTGTTTACGCGAACACGCTTTCCGTTATCGATCGCGAAAGAGCATCGAGTAGATCGGGAAATCATAACTACCGCGCAGGAGTTCATTTTAGTTAAAGGCGTACTCTCGCGTGCTCAAGTGTAATGCGCTAAATAAATAAAGTTATATACCTAAATGGCTCGTTTTACAAAAGTTTAATTTTCTCACACAAATCACAATTCAAGCTCTCGCCTTTAAAACCCTAAACCCTAAACCCTAAATTCGAAAGCACGGATTTTCTCGTCCAACGCGCAAACGAGCGCTCGCTAGCGCGCCAATCACTAACAAACGAATCGCGCTACTAAAAAATACACACTCATCTCCCGACGCGTTCGATTTGTTCGTTGAGCTCGTTGATCTCTCGTTGTCTCTCTTCCACGCGCGAGCGTAAGTGCTCGATCTGTCTCTGCGCGTTCAAGAACGCCTGTTGCACGAGACCGGAATTCGACTGTTCCATGTGAGGGAAACACTCACAGCCAAACTGTTGCATGACTTGCTTAATCTGTTGCTCGAAGTACATCACCTCGGCTTGCGCTTTCGTTCTCTGTCGTGTAAGAGAGAGAGAGAGAGAGTAATCGCGATTGACGATTGTTAGTTCAGAGACTCGAAAAGAAGACCTTGAAGTGATAGTGAACGCGAGGATAGAAGAGGGCGCATGGGAAGTTCTCGGAAATTTGAAGAATTGGAAAAAATGGAAAATCGGAAAATTGTTTTCGAACGAACGAAACTGTAGCGCGTTTGCGTTTGCGCGAGGGAAACTAACCAGTGAGACTAATTTCGTGGTTTCGGCGGCGTTTTGTGCACCAGTGGTGACGGTGTCCCAGAACGACATCGCGTTTTTTGCCGCGAGGAAGTTCGAGACCGACGGAATTTTTGTTACGTTTTGAGAGCGGTTCGATTTTGTGAAGCGCGTCCCCAATCAGCAGCACAGTGCCCCTTAAAGAAGGCAAAGGTTCTCTAAAAGAAGAAAATATCTCGCGCTCCGGCGTAGTAAATGTACGCGAGATGTGGTTTAATTTAATATACACACGAGTTCTTCTATTTCTTATTACAGTAATTACTGATGTTGTTATTACATGATCACGCAGTTTTCGCTCGTTTTCGCTCCCGCTCCGGCGCTCGATGAATTTGATTTCTTTGAGCTTTTGATTTTTTGAACCGGACGGAGATACGCGCTCCTTTCGGTGTTGTTGTTGTTATTATTATGAGTAGTATACATTGCGTTTGGACCCGCGGTACCGTCGTCGATGGTAGTGGTTTCAGCCATGCGACCGCGATGACCGAACGGGTGTCTATGATCGTTTAAGCGCTCGGCTTCTAAAGCGGCTAAGGCGTCTTCTTCTTGTTGCTGAAGACTCATCGCGTACGCTAAATCGGCGTCGTGAATACTTCCTTCGTACGTGTTCGCCGGTGGAACGAATTGCGCGTGCGTGTGATGCGTAGCTGGTACCGATGGTGCTTCGAAGCGAGCGTTTTTGTTCAGCTCTGAATGTAACTTCCGAGCGATTTCAAAATCATCATCCGAAGACGTCGTCGTTGCAACCGCGGAGTGATAAGGCGTTCCCTCGAACGCTTTCGCTGGCGAGGAAGGAAAAGCATCTCCGTCTCTAGGTGAAAACGAAGCAAAAGAGATCTTATCCACGTCTGCGACAAAGTTATCTACGTGATTGAACGGTTTGAAATCTGCGTTTAGAAAGACTTGGTCTCGTTCTCTCCGTCGTTGCTCGCGTAATTCGTGGGCAAACATATTGTCGTCTTTCTCCTCGGCATAATCGATATCGGTCTCATCAATAGCATCGTCGTCGTATACAATTTCCCAAACTATGTTCTTTTCGTCTATGAAACCTTCATCGGTAACTAAAGAAAGGAGAAACTGATTATCTCTCTTGAATATGACCGAGAAGTGATTGTTCCTGAAAAATACGCCGAGTTCGTTGTTTCGCATTGCCCCAAACACCGATTTTAAACCATCTTCAGTACATTGCGTGGGCGTAGAATCGAGAAACTCTTCAATCGCAGCACGTTCCAGGACAATTTTACTAAAATTATTGTTATTCGAGTCTTGCTTCGTTAACGTCTTTTTGCTCGTCATGATCGCTACGCTATTACTAATACTAGTCTCGGACGTATTACTTAAACTTCGAGGTAAATTTGAATACCTTCCACCTTCCATCATATCTGAAAGTTTATCGAGTTCTTTATTCAACTCCTTCGTCGCAGGTGAAACTTCCGATTTAAGCGATTTCATTTCCTCTTCTATTTTCAATTTATCCTCTTCAATATTTTTGTGTTCAATCTCGAGCTCTCTTAACTCTATCAATCTCTCGACTAACTGATTATAGGACAACCTACTCACGACGTGTCCAGTCGTATAATCAAATCTAGCATCGACGACCCAGCCGTGATATAAACTCACATCGAGCGCGTCGAACACGCATAAATTCCCAGTGAACTCGAACGCCCTCGAATCTATAAACTTCACGTTGACGTCTAAACCACTAACTAAACTTGGGAGAACCGATAAAGCGGTTTCCACGTTCTGTTCGTTGTTCTCGTATAGCCTCTCGCGCGACGTCTCCGTGACGTCGAAGCCCTTAAATACTTCCCCAGTCCTCTCGGAGACATTCGAGTCCAAAATCCTCGTCGCTAAAGTCGCGATTAATTCGTGCGACGAGATCTCCTGCGATGAGCGCATTTTGATCGCGTTCCTTAATAACAGCACGTTCGCGATCGCTAGTAATGGACACGGGCCGTTCTCGTTCTGTGTTACGATTGCTACGTCGCGGTTTAAGAACGTAATCGGTTTCGATTTATAAAAGTGTTCTCGTTTATCGCCCTGCATCGTTTTTATGACTACTTTTGTTTCTTTAAACGAACTACTCGCTCGGTGTTACGTTTTTTTATCGCACCACTAAAAAAGCTACTGTTATTTTAAGATTATACTTTTAAACTTGTTTCTCTCTGTTTGTGTTTATCTATATCTAAGTATCTATCAGTATACGTTCAGTGATTTGCGATATTTCTATTTGGACCTTTTCCTTTTTATTCGACTTTTTGATTGATTTTTTACGAACGGAACGAAAATGGAAAACGGACAGAAGTATCGCTTGTAAAGCTATGGTTATGGGGTTTAGGGTTTATTAATGTATAAATACTATTAATTACCCTAGATCAACGTGTTATACACGTTGAGCTAAAGTGTGATATATTCCGTGCACTGCTCATAGCCGTGCCTGTATTCAACTGTATTTCCCCTATAGTGGTATGGTCGACCTTTTATGGTATTTTGGAGATATGGATATGATTCCCGTCAGCACGAAATCATCGCCACACAAAAACGAAGGAGCACAATCGGCACAAATAAATTAGTGAAAACAATATCTCTCTAATGTCAACGAGCCGTGCGTTACTATCAACAATCAACAGTCGGATTCGATCACAATCGGGAGATCGTTCGTCTTCGTCTAGTAACGGGGCGAATAATAGTAGTACTAATAGTAATAATAGTAATCGAAGGACTGTGCGTGCGAGATATCATTTTATGACGACGAATTCTTCTAAAAAGATAAGCTCGCAGGTCGGCGTAGTGTTAGATCCATCGTCAATAGGATCGAAAGAAAATAACGATGACGATGATGACGAAGAAATATATACAGTTGCAGTGGTTGGAACGAGAACGTGCGTGCATTGTAGGCGGGCGAAAGCAGCGCTCGATCGAGCGGGAATAAAATATCAAAATATTTTATTAGAAGAGCTCCCTGAAGATGGAGAGAGAGTGTTGAGTTTGTCGAGGAACATATCCGGGATGAGGACGATACCGCAGATATACGTTAATGAGGAGTGTATTGGCGGCGCTGATGAGTGCGTTGAATTAATAAGAACTGGTGATTTAAGAATGAGAATGAAAAGTAGCAATAATAATACTAAAGGCGCTCTGCCGGAGATTATTATGCGAGAGCTTTTGAAGGAGAAGATTTGCGGGGCGAATGATTTTGCGGAGGAGTGCGAGGTAGATATTTCGAATTCAAAAGATGATGATGATGATGATGCTTACAATAATAATAATAACAGTAATGCAACCGCTAATACAAAAACAACAAATACTACTACTACTACTACTACAACTAAAAAAGAACAAGAAAAAAAAACAAGAGAGGATATTAAATTCGCGGATGAAATCCCGTTTGATGGATTAGTGCATATTATAGACATGGCAAGGGCCGATCCAGTGACCGCCGGCGGATTGAAACTCGTCGAAACGAAAAGAAAAACGTTAATACCATTTTTCCCGAATAAACATCAAAGAACGTTCTCGGCCGAACGCTTTATTCAATGGCTCATTACGAGAGAGATATGCGCCGATAGAAAAGCAGCTTTAGATGTTGGACAAATCATGGTCAATGAAAGACTGATGCACTCCATCGACCGCACGGATGCGTTCAATTCGAACAACGATCCAAGGTTTGGCATAAATGGGTACCAAAAAACAATCTTCCGCTTTCAAAAAGACGAGGTTGAAATCGGCATCGCGGGATTGAACAGCGAGTTTATTTTTCGCGGCGTTCCTAGAGATTCGACAACCGTAGCGAACGATCTTCGAAGACGTATTTTGGATTTATATGGCTCGTTCTTAAACTCCGATGGGACGTATGTTGACTATGAAGGAATGAAGGATAGCGAAAAGTTTAAGGAGTATAAAGCAGTCGCGGCCGAGTTGCAAATGTGCGATCCGCGCGTGTTAAACAGAAATGATCGAATGGCATTCTTCATTAATGTCTATAACGCCTTAATTGTTCACGCAACGATAGTCAAAGGAGTTCCAGATGATACGTTCAAACGATTAAAGTTTTTTGACGAGGCGAAATATGACATTGGAGGTTTGCAATACTCAGCTAACGACATCGAACACGGCGTTTTGCGTTCAAACAGACCTTCTCCGGCAGCTATTGGTGTTTTGTTGGGAAAACCAGAGTTGTCCAGAGGCCCTTTTAAAGTTGGCGATGCAAGGCGCGAGTGCTGTATAACGCCTATGAATCCAAGAATCCATTTTGCGTTAGTATGCGGGGCAAAATCGTGTCCACCAATTCGAGTCTTTAAAGGCGATCAAATTGATGAGCAGCTCGAAGACGCTGCGTTTTCGTTTATTCAAAGTGACGTCGAAGTAGATTACCGATGTTCTTTACTCATAAATCGTGCAGATGGGAAGTTCGTGGACGATAAGCAAGAACGGCCGTGTATTGTTGACGAGATTCGAGCTTCGAAGATCATCGCGGAGTGGTATAAATCCGATTTTGGCAAAACAAACTTTGAGAGACTTCAATTTATTCAGCCATATATGAAAGATGATGAGGCTAAAGAGGCTTTGCAATATATATTAGAACGAACGAAAGGGCAAACAGGTAATGGAGAAAAGTCTCTTCCGGTTATTAAAGGTAAACCGTACGACTGGACGTCGAATGGCAAAAAGAAGGACGAAACAAGGAGCGGGCCAGATTTCAATGTCGTGAAAGAAGTGTACATCAAAAAGTGAGTTCTATTATTTAAAATACTACTACTACTGAGCAAATGCGAACGCCAACGCTACTAAAATATCTATCTATCCATCTAAATCTATTTCTGCGGCTGCTGTGACAACTTTGAAAAACCGCCGCCAAAATTTTGTGTTTTCTTTAGTTTTTTATTGGGCGAACTCACTTTATTCAAATCTCTTTTCGCTAAGTTTTTCCCTTTAACATCATTTCTATCATCTTCATCGTTCACAGGTTTCTCAGTCGACCAACGTAACCGCTTCACCTCTTTCATTGCATTTCTGGCAAACTGTGACATTATTTGATCTCTATCGTTGCCACCGTGCACGCGCAAACCTTCTTTCTCGCAAGCAATTTCTACCGTCGCGTCAACGCTTCCCTTCGGCGGAAGTTCAATCATAATATGTTGTCCATTATACTCACATGTCACCACAAACTGTACGAATATCTTACTCTTAATCCACTCCCCCATTTCACTCACATCATATACATTCAAATCACGAGGGTACTCAAGAATCTCTTCACTCAAATCCTTATTCTGCGCGACGACCTCGCAACCAACGCATCCAATACCTCGCTTGACCATATCAATAACCATGTGATCATTGAACTCGCTTAACCCGATATTCTCGAGCTCCTCGACCACGTCGCTGACTAAAAAAACTAAATCAACCGCTTCGCACTTACTCAAAGGTCTCGTAAATCCAAACGGGTACGTCCCATCATCGTTTTCTTCGTTATACATCTGCGCAATTCGTACTCGCATTTTTGAACAAACACCTACTTCGCAATAATCTCCATCGAAGTCGTTCGTCGAGCTCTTGTTGACTTCAACGATCACTGCAACCTCTTCTTCCGCCTTGCTCTTACGTAGTTCGTCGTTCTTTGATTCTTGTTTGAACGTTCTCGGTGCTATGCATTGCGCGACGAGTTCCCACATCTTATTATTATTATTATTATTATTATTATTATTATTATTATTATTTGTTTCGCTGCCGGCTGCCCACAACTTTCACTGTCAGACGTCAGACAAAAAACTTTAAATAATTTGAAAATAATTCACCCAGCACACGGAACAAAGAACGCGTAATAACAATAATGTCCAGCTCGTTTAGCCTGGACGCGAATAGCAATCACGACCGAACCGCTCGGTTCGCGAAGAAACGGAAGTACGTTCGTTCGTTCGTTCGTTCGTTCGTTTTCGTGCGTCCTTTAACGCGTCGTGTTCTTCCGTTTTCTGTGTTTGTTTTTATATTTATGCGCGTAAAAGTAAGCAGAGCGCTGCAGGAGGGAACGTTTTATGCGCGCGCGAAAAGTATTACGTTTTATCCAATCAAACGGCGCGAATTTCTTTTAAATGAATAGGATCGAGGAAGAAGTGCACGAAGATTTGGACGAGGAGTTTCTGATCGAAGAAGAGGAGGAGGATGATGGCGAGCACGCGATCGCTATGGAAGAAGAAGAAGAAGAAGAAGAAGAAGAAGAGCGAAGTCTGCACGACGAAGAGGGGGGGAGAGATAAAGAGCACGAAGAAGGCGAAGAACAGAAGAAGAACGAAGAAAAAGCGGTCGATAACGACGAGGAAGATGAAAAAGAAAAAGAAATAAGTATGGCTATGGACGAGGAAGAATTCGCGAATTTAACCGTCGTAATCGAGAGTACTAATAATACGAAGAAGAAGAAGAAGAATGAAAAGGACATCGATGAGTTCGCGAACGCGATTTCTCTGAATAAACAACAACGCACAATAATCGGTAGGGGAGAATCTGTTACGCCGCATACGTTGGCGAAAGCTTTAACAAAAGAAATTAATCGACCAAAAGGAGTTACGAAGGATAAAGTGTTACCAAAGACGCCAGTGAATACGCCCGTGGAAGCGGTTGATATCTCGCGCGAAGAACGAGGTTTTGGAGCCGCTACGACCACTAGCGCAAAAAAGCAGCAGAACCCGCGCGGTCTTCCTAAAAATACGAATACTTTTACTCCTTTGAGTAAAGATGCGCAAGAGAGCGTTGTGATACAAGAAGAAGGAGAAGGAGAAGAAGAAGAAGAAAATGATGAAGAAGATGACGATCAAGAAGAAGCATTACATTTATCGATGACTGCAATCTTGGGAGATAAAACGTTACATCCATCGCCGTCCTCGATCGAAGTAGTAAAAATAACGACGCCCAATAGACGTAACAGTGGCGGTCAGCCAGGCGGCGTCGAGGAGGGATATAACCAGGCGGACGGAATTGATTTGACTAGACGTTTGGAAAAGCTCCTCGATCAAAGTGAAGACTTGAGTAATCGGAGTGCAAACGTTGCTTTGAAGATGACAATGACGGCGTGTGATTACCATTACGCGGTGACTCCAAAGGCGATTGCTCAGATTGAAAAATATAAGAAACAGGCGGGGGAGATTCTTTTAAGGGAGGAGAAGAAATCGTCGAATAAGCGATAATCAACTAATAAAGCGATCGTTCGATTATATTGTACATTACTATAGTAACCATCATGAAATACAAATATATATATATATATAACTATCATATTATACATCAATAACAACAAATGAAGCCGATTTCGCAAATCCGGGCAGGATTGTTGCGTAAGTCTCCTTTATATCTACCTTTTTTACATCTATGAGCTCTGCGTTGTTTGCAAAAAAATCTCCAACCGTTATTGAATCTATATTCCTTCCTTCATCACCGTAATTCGACCAATCCGTTTGTACCGTACTCATTAAATAAGCTCGAACTTGCGCGGATTCAGCTTGAGCAAAAAGTTCCTTCAACTGAATCTTCTCGGAGTTTGGTCTCTTCAAGTATTCATAAAGAAACCTCGTAAACCTGTCCGAAACGGCCAATCCTATATCGCTCCTGACCCCGTGCGCGTAACTATTTTCTCCCTTTTGAGACGATGCGATTGCGATAATATTCCTTAACCCATTAAATCGCTTAAACATAGTACCCGCTTGACAAGTATCGACGACGAATAACAATTCCTTATACCGTTTCATCTCTCGCATTTTTGCAAACGCGTCTTGTAAATCTTGCGAAGTGATTTCTTTCTGGTCTTGAAACTTTAAAAACTCATCACCACCGTGCCCTGTTAAATAGAACAAAACATTCGAGTTCTCGTTAGTCCTCAATCGTTTCGAATTCGGTAAACTCGTCCTCTCCATATTCTCGTCTTCGTCGTCGACGCCAGAATACGCGTCGAGTAATACGCGCAGAACGTTCTCCGGCGTCACCTCATCTCCTCTATAATCAATCTCAATATCATCCAAATATACGTTATTCTCATACCCGTGATCATCCGTATATATTTCCCCTTGCCTAGCGTTCCTCGAGTTACAAGCGTAATCATCCGCAACCATCAATACGATGTTCTCATCTGGAACACCTAAACGTTTGATAGTTTTATATATCGCCAGAGTGTTCGCTGCGTGGCGGTAGTTGTACCAAAACCTCGACGCATCGACCAATATCGCGTGATTGTTCGTGTTCTCATTCTTACCATCATCGCAGACGACGCCTCCGTTCGAGAGAGAACGTATCAAAAATAGTATCGATAACAAAAAAATCGTGTTCGCCCCGTTCCGTGTTGAGAACAAAAACGAACATCTCCCGTTCCTCCTCTTCATATATATAAATAATAAACTAGAGAGAGAGAAAGAGCAGCAGTATAGAGCAACTGACTGCGTGAACAGAACGCAACAAGTTTCTATTAAACGTGTTAAACGTATACAATTATATGTTGTGATGAATAAATATAAAAAAAAAGAGAAGAAGAAGGGAAAAAAAAAAGTAATATGAAAATGCCCGAAACCCTAAATTTCACCTTCTTTCCTGTCCTCCTTTCTTTTCCGACACGATTGATATTTTGGTGGAATGTGCGAATGAACATAATCGGCACAAAATAAACACGACGGGAGAATAAAAATGGCCGATACAGCACCAGCAGCGACAACGTCCGAAGAGGAACAACCAACGATCGATATGACGATCATTTCCGGCGAAGAGTGGTTCACGCAAGTGTTTAAAGCGAAAATGCAGAAAATGCTCGAATTCGCGACGAAAGACTTCGAGGTCAGTGAGGAAGCGGCTGGCGAGAATTCAGGGAAGTTTTTCCAATCCTCCGACGACGTCGTCGATAAGGAGAAGTTGAAGAAGGAGTTCTGTGCAAAGCAAAAGTTTGCGATCGTTAATGAGTGCCACGAGCTTTTAAAGGTTGAGATGCGAGAGGTTTTGATCTCGAAGACTGAAAGGAAACGAATCGCGAAGGAGTTGATCGAGGCCTTGAAGAAAGACTGTGAGCAAGAGATGAAGAACGCGTTTGAGATTGCGAACGCTGAACGAGCGAAGGTTTTGAAGCAAAAGGCTGAAAAGGAGGCGAAGGCTCAGGCCGAAGCAAAGGCGAAAGCGGAGAAAGCTGCGGCTGAGGCCGCCGTCGCCGCCGAGAAAGCCGCCGCCGAAGCCGAGGCGAAGACGGAAGTGAAGGTCGAGTTGGAAAAGAAAGCTACTTTGTCGAAGCAAAAGTCTATGGCGCCAGAGGCAACAGAGAAGGACATAAAAGCTGCCGAAGTGGCCGAAGCTGAAGCGAAGAAAGCCGCCGAAGCTGAAGCAATCGCGAAGAAAAAAGCCGAAGAAGAAGAAGCGGCTGCGGCGAAGAAGAAAGCTGAAGAGAAGCTTGCCGCAGAAGCTAGTGCAAAAGCAGCCGCCGAAGAAGCTGCTGCAGCCGCGAAGAAAGCGGAAGAACTTGCAGCCGCGAAGAAAGCCGAGGAGGCTGAGAAAGAACGCGCTGCCAAAGCCAAAGCTGAAGAGGACCGTTTGGCAAAGATTGCCGAAGAAGAGGCCGCTAAGAAAGCTGCTGAAAAAGCTGAAATTGAGAAATTAAGACTTCAAATGCAGCAAATCGCTGACGAGGCGGCAAAGAAAGCCGAAGAGGACAAACTCGCTGCCGAAAAGGCTGAAAAAGAAGCCGCGGAAAAAACAGCCAAGGCGATGAAAGCAGCCGAAGATCTCGAAGCCGCAAAATCCAAGGCTGCGCTCACAAAGCAAAAATCTACTGCAGACGGCGCTTCTGCAAAGGATATCAAAGAAGCTGAAAAGGCAGAGGAAGAAGTTGCAAAGAAAGCAGTCGTGGCTGATAAAGCAAAGTCTGAAAAGGAAGAAGCGGATGGTAAATTAAAGCAATACCAAGACAAAGCTTTCGATGCAGCGGAAGCGGCAAAAGTAAAGGCTATGGAAGCCGCTGGGATTGCAGCGAAGAAAGGAAAAGAAGCATACGCAGCAGCTCAAAAGAAAGCGAATGAAATGTCAAAAATCGCGCAAGAAAAAGGATGCTGCACTATTCAATAAATCAATTGATTTGCACGCATAATCTTTAATTTTCAATATATTTATTATAATACTAACTTATCATGTTTACTACAACAAGCCTCTTCTTTCTACAATTATTTGCTATTTTTGGTTTCGCTTCTAAGTAACTAAATTATTTCTAAATGCAGCGAGAGACATCTTTCACGCGGGCGAGAGCGAAACTTCTTCTACTTCGTCTTTTTTTGTTTCCAGGACTAGTTTTCCGACTGAATTGTTTGCAGTTATTTTATAATCCACAACTTCTTCACCAAACGATTCGACGACATTTTTTAAACACTTTTGTGGCGCTCTTAAAAACCTCAACAGAAGTTTTGAAACCATTTCGTCGTGTGTTTTCAAAATGCCATGTTTTGCACCAACGACGATGACAGAAAGTAAATTCGAAGGCCCTTGGTTTTTCTCGCGATTCATTTTGGCAAGCTTTTCCAAAGCAATCGAAGCATCGCCTGAATACGCTTTCTCTTGGCCATTTTCTCCCGGCTCATCATCGTTTGATCTGTTCAAGTCCACGCTACGTCTTTTGTGTGAAACGACTTCGCTCGCAACAGATGCCAACGGTCCAAAAAATTCATCTTCGGAACCATTGATGCATAGAACTGGACAGTTCGAGGACCAGCTCGAGCCAAAAGTTCCAGCGAACCATCCTTTTAAACCATCCGTGAAATAGCTCGGCTCAAAAGGATACGCAATCGCAATTCTTGCTTTCACGACAGTGCCAGCAGACGCAGTAGCGTAGTTATTCATGAACGTCTTATCGTTGAGCATACCTAATACGGCAGCGCCTTCGGAGTTCCCGACTAACGCAATTCCAGAGTTTTTAATAAAATCGGGTAAAGTCAACAAAATATGCGATACGACGACAGACTTACACTTCAGAGCCGCGTCGTACTGTTTCTTCAAAATCGAATCGTTTTCGATGAATGATTTTGCAGAAGACTTGTATACTAAGCTTCCGCTCGCGCTTTGTTTCTGCCCAGTATTTTCGTCCACGGCCACGTCGTATAAAGCAAAATCATTCCAATAAGAATCCTCCACCGTGTTTTCAAGATCTTTCCTAGGCCGGTTTCTTAAATGTGCTGGCCATGCCATATCATCCGGTACTATGACGACGTATCCCATAGATACAAATCTGCGCACGTACCTCAATGTATCACCAGCGACGCCACCGGATCCAGGAATCATAACCATATACTTCAACGCTGAATCAGCTACGTTCGTCTCGTTCAAACTATTACTACACTCGTTTTCGATGTTACCATTACTACTCAAACTACTCATACTACTTTTATTGTTATTATTATTACTACTATTATCAATTCCATCCTCAGTTTTCACGAACAAAACGGCATCATGTATAGCCTTCAACACGACATAAAACGAATACAAACTCCTACTCCCGAGCTCTTCGTCTCTCTCTCGATTCGTCGCCGGGCTCGCCGGTGACGGCATACTCCTCGCAGCCTGCTTCCCAATCTCATTCAAATTCGGTGCCGATTGTTGTTGTTTCGCATTCCCAAGATTCCTAAACGCGCTCTCGAGCGTCTCCACTTTTTGCGCGTTCAACGTGCTATGTCTCGCCACCGTTGAAGTACTTTGCATTTGTGCTTGACTTAAATCGTTCCCAAATCGAACGACGCCTAACTTCGTCGCTAAATCGTCTATTCTCCCGATCCATATCGTTCTATTGTTATCATCGCGATCATCATCATTCGCACCGGGCCCACCACATGCATTCGCCTCAAGTCTCAACGCTCTCAAGGCTTGCATAGGAATCCCAACGCAACACGTTTCGTGTGCCTTGTTCAACACGAGCGCTATATCAGTCGCATCGAATAAAGGTTTGTCCATTGAAGTTTCTTCTTCTTCTTCTTCTTCTTCTTCTTCTTCTCGTCGTCGTCGTTGTTCTTTCGTTGGAGATGTCGGTGCACTCGCGAGGATCTCGTGTGGATCTGCCATTGTTTTCGATCCGATTGAATCAAATCGATCTATTAATTAATTAATTCAAGTGGGAAGAAAGTGCGCAGTTTCTTCTTTTTTCTTATTCCCTCTTTTTTCTGTTTTACAGAAAATGATAGCCTCGATGCGCGCAATGATTGCCGCGATATCTAAAATATCGAGTTTCACTGTAAGCGCTCGGAGAAGAAAAGATAGGTAAAGTCATTGGCTACGCGCGTGCGAAATTTCAGAGTGAATCGATCGAAAATGAGTACGTAATCGATC
>Ga0114998_10000123_pt1 | contig 46401 bp, 40 predicted proteins | sample ArcticOcean_MG_C_5_FD_87044 | JGI IMG/M metagenome (GOLD analysis project Ga0114998, IMG submission 87044) | Marine microbial communities from western Arctic Ocean - ArcticOcean_MG_CB4_138 | ecosystem: Environmental > Aquatic > Marine > Oceanic | place: Arctic Ocean: Canada Basin | collected... | reverse complement strand
TGTGTATTTTGTAAGCGGTGGCTCAGAGGCTGTTGAGGCGGCACTCAAAATGGCTCGCCAGTACTTCGTGGAAATTGGCCAGCCCCAACGCCAGCACTTTATTGCACGCAAGCAAAGCTACCACGGCAACACACTTGGCGCCTTGTCGGTCAGCGGCAACGCTTGGCGCCGTGCCCAGTTTGAGCCCTTGCTGATTGACGTTAAACACGTCTCTCCTTGCTACGCCTACCGCGACCAAGTTGAGAACGAAACGCCCCAAGCCTACGGCGTGCGGTTGGTACAAGAGTTGTCAGATGCCATAGATACGTTGGGTGGTGAGAACGTCATTGCCTTTGTTGCCGAAACGGTTGGGGGCGCAACAGCTGGTGTTTTGCCCCCAGTTGAAGGTTACTTTAAAGGCGTCAGAGCGCTGTGTGACCGACACGGTATTTTGTTAATTTTGGATGAAGTCATGTGTGGCATGGGTCGCACTGGCAGCCTGCATGCTTGCGAACAAGAGGGCGTTGCACCCGACTTACTCACCATTGCAAAAGGCTTGGGTGGGGGCTACCAGCCCATTGGCGCAGTTCTAGCCCATACGCGTATTGCCCACAGTTTTGCCAAGGGCAGTGGCTTGTTTCAGCATGGCCACACTTACATTGGCCATGCCGTTGCCTGTGCGGCGGCTTTGGCTGTTCAAACAGTTATTCAGCGCGACAACTTGGTGCAACGCGTGCAAGAGCTTGGCACATGGTTTGGTCAAGCATTGCGCACCCAGTTTGAAGCGCATGAGTCTGTTGGTGATGTGCGTGGACGGGGTCTGTTTTGGGGCATTGAGTTGGTCGCCGACAAGGGCACAAAAAAGTGGTTTGAGCCAAGTCGAAAAGTGCATGCTGCTGTCAAGAGAGCGGCCATGAAAGAGGGCCTCATGGTCTACCCAATGGGCGGCACGGTAGACGGGCGCTGTGGTGACCATATTCTGTTGGCACCGCCCTTCATAGCCAGTCAAGATGAATTGGCACAGGTCATAGAGCGCTTGGCGCGCGCCATTGATTCGGGCATTGCATCAGCCCAAGCTTGATCGGCAATTCACGGTGAGAAAGTTTTTTTGTTGTGCAAATTTAATGCACAATACCGCCACCTAAGGCGCAACGGGTTACGTCCGTAGCATGTCGTGCTACCCTAAAGTTTGGGATTGTAAATTTTTGATGACAAGTCATAAAAAGGCAATTCTTTTTTGTATAAAGAGGAGTAAGTTAATGAAATCAGCAATTCAAAAAAGCATGGCGCATTTGGCCATCGCAGCAGCAAGCTTCGCTGTACTGGCACCTGGCGCACAAGCTGCAGAGCAGCGCTTCATGACCATTGGCACCGGTGGTGTTACAGGCGTTTACTACGCTGCCGGCGGCGCTATTTGTCGCCTGGTCAACAAAGACCGTGCCACGCACGGTTTGCGTTGTTCAGTTGAGTCCACTGGTGGCTCGGTGTTCAACATCAACACCATTCGCGCTGGCGAATTGGACTTTGGTGTTGCCCAGTCTGACTGGCAGTACCACGCAGCCAAAGGCAGCAAGGTGTTTGAAAAAGACGGCCCTTTCAAAGAGTTGCGCGCTGTTTTCTCTATTCACCCCGAGCCCTTCACTGTGTTGGCCCGCAAAGAATCCAACATCACCAAGTTTGAAGACTTCAAAGGCAAACGCTTCAACGTTGGCAACCCAGGTTCAGGTACACGTGCCTCTATGGAGCAGTTGCTGTCAACCATGGGCATGAGCAACGCCGACTTCGCGGTCGCATCTGAGTTGAAGGCCGACGAGCATGGCGCAGCGTTGTGTGACAACAAGATTGATGGTTTCTTTTACGGCGTTGGTCATCCTTCAGCCAACATTCAAGACCCCATCACAACTTGTGGCGCCAAATTGGTGCCTTTAACAGGTCCTGCTATTGACAAATTGGCTTCAGAGAACAGCTTCTACGCCAAGGTTGAAATTCCAGGTGGTTTATACGCAGGTCAAGACACACCAGTGCCTACCTACGGCGTGTTGGCTACATTTGTGACGTCAGCCAATGTGTCAGACGAAGTGGTTTACGCTTTGGTTAAGGGCGTGTTTGATAACTTCGACAGCTTCAAGAAGTTGCACCCAGCGTTTGCGCACCTCAAGCCAGAAGACATGATTAAAAATGGTTTGTCAGCGCCATTGCATTCAGGTGCTGTGAAGTACTACAAAGAAAAAGGTTGGATGTAAATCGCCTAGGCGAACATTGAACTGATGTCGCAAAAAAGCTCCACTATGTGGAGCTTTTTTGTCGATAGGGAGACAGAATTTAGCAAAGAGCACTATGGCACAAGACAACAATAACCCTGTTCATGCACCGGATGTAGACGTCAACCAATTTGTCAGGGATACCGACACGGGTGCACGACAGCCTGGTCCGGGCGTGGCAGCTTTTATTACTGGTGTGGCTTTGGCGTGGTCTATGTTTCAGCTATGGATCGCATCTCCCTTGCCGTTTTCGTTAGGTATTTTCGTTTTTAACGACACCGAGTCGCGCGCCATCCATTTGGCTTTTGCCGTCTTTTTGTCGTTTATGTCTTATCCGGCTTTCAAGCGCTCGAGGCGAGACATAGTCCCTGCGCTGGACTGGATACTCGCACTGACCGCAGCGTTTTGTGCCGCGTATCTATTTTTGTTTTACAACGACTTGGCAACCCGACCAGGTCAGCCCACCACTGTTGACATCGCGGTTGGTGTGATTGGCATGATTTTGTTGCTAGAGGCCACTAGGCGCGTGCTGGGTTTGCCCATGGTGATTGTGGCAAGCGTATTTTTGTTGTACACCTTCGCTGGCAGCTACATGCCGGGTTTGATTGCTCACCGTGGTTACTCGCTGGCACGTGCCATGACCCACCAGTGGCTCACCACCGAGGGCGTATTTGGTGTGGCGCTGGGTGTGTCCAGTGGCTTTATTTTCTTGTTTGTGTTGTTTGGCTCGTTGCTAGACAAGGCTGGCGCCGGCAATTACTTCATCAAGTCGGCCTTCGCCTTGTTGGGCCACATGCGTGGCGGCCCAGCCAAAGCGGCCGTGTTGTCTTCAGCGGCTACGGGCTTAATTTCAGGGTCTTCCATTGCCAACGTGGTGACCACGGGCACATTTACCATCCCGCTCATGAAGCGTGTGGGGTACAGGCCAGACCAGGCCGGCGCCGTCGAGGTGTCTAGTTCTGTCAACGGTCAACTCATGCCGCCTGTGATGGGCGCTGCGGCTTTTTTGATGGTGGAGTATGTGGGCATCCCTTATACGGAAGTAATTAAACATGCATTTTTACCCGCCATTATTTCGTATGTGGCGCTGTTGTACATCGTACATTTAGAAGCTTTAAAAGCAGATATGCAGGGGCTGCCCAGGCGCAGCAGCGCACCTTGGCAACAACGCATGGTGTCGTTTGGCTTAACTGTTACCGGTTTTGTAGTGCTGGCAGGCGTGGTCACTTGGGTGATTGGTTTACTCAAAAGCATGCTCGGTGCCGAAGCTGTATGGCCTATTGGGCTGGGCTTGTTGGGTCTCTACGTTGGCTTGTTGTGGTTTGGCGCCAAGCAGCCGCAGCTGGAGTTGGACGACCCCGATGCCCCCGTTTTTGAGCTGCCTGAAACAGGGCCCACCCTTAAATCTGGTTTGCACTACCTGCTGTCGGTGGTGGTGTTAATTTGGTGTCTGATGGTGGAACAGTTGTCGCCTGGTTTGTCTGCGTTTTGGGCCACCATGTTTATGGTGTTTGTCATGCTGACACAAAAGCCCATCAAGGCTGCATGTCGTGGTCAGTCAGATCTAGTGGCGCAGTTTAAAGAGGGCTGGGCTGATTTAATGGATGGTTTGGTTGCCGGTGCACGCAACATGATTGGCATTGGTGTGGCCACTGCAGCTGCTGGCATTATTGTGGGTACCGTCTCACTCACTGGTGTGGGCTTGGTGATGACAGAGGTGGTTGAGCTGCTCTCTGGCGGCAACCTCATGTTGATGTTGTTCTTGGTTGCCATCATCAGTTTAATTTTAGGCATGGGCTTGCCTACTACAGCCAATTACATTGTGGTGTCGACCTTGATGGCGCCCGTGGTGGTGGAGTTGGGTGCGCAAAGTGGCCTCATCGTGCCGCTCATTGCGGTGCATTTGTTTGTGTTTTATTTCGGCCTGATGGCCGACGTCACACCGCCAGTGGGCTTGGCGTCGTTTGCCGCAGCGGCCATTGCACGCACCGACCCGATAAAAACAGGTGTTACAGCGTTTATGTACAGCATGCGCACAGCGATTTTGCCGTTCTTATTCATCTTCAATACCCAGCTGTTGTTGATTGGTATAGATGGCCCGTGGCACTTGTTTTTAACGGTCTCTAGTGCACTGGTGGCGATGTTGGTATTTGCTGCGGCCACCCAAGGTTTCTTTGTCGTGCGCTCCAAATTGTGGGAGTCGGCGGCCTTGTTGCTGGTGACTTTTACCTTGTTTCGTCCAGGTTTTTGGTGGGACATGGTCTACCCACCCTACACAACCATTCCAGCGGCGCAAATGGCATCGGTGGTGGAAGAGGCCCCAGTCGACACTGGCAAGCGTGTATGGGTTGAGGGCCTCAGTTTAGAGGGCAACGAGGTGCGCAAAGGTGTGTTGTTGCCGTTGGGTCCTGCAGGCACTATGCGTCAGCGTTTGGCCTACTCGGGGTTGTCGGTAATGCCACAAGACGGTGGTTTATTTGTCAGTGTTGTGGCCTTTGGTAGCCGAGCTGAAAAGCTTGGCGTTGAGCAAGGTTTTGTCATCACCGAAGCAGAGGTCCCCAGCGACAGGCCGGACAAAGAGTGGATGTTCATTCCTGCTTTGTGTTTGTTGATGCTGGTTGTTGTGTCTCAGCGCCGTCGTCGGGTGAGCAAGTGATGTCCAACACAGCACCGCGTATAGCGCTTATTCATGCACTGGCGCATTCGGTTGCACCCATCAACGAAGCCATGCATCAGCAATGGCCACAAGCTGTGCGTATGAACTTGTTGGACGACAGCTTGTCGGCTGACTTGGCTGCGCAGTCCGCAGGTCTGAATGACGCCATGACACAGCGCTTTTTAGATTTGGCGTCGTATGCTGTGGCCACAGGTGCGCACGCGGTGTTGTTCACATGTTCGGCATTTAGGCCTTGTATCGAAGCCGTCGCGCGTGCCCATCCCACTGTGCCCGTACTCAAACCCAATGAGGCCATGGTGGCCGAGGCCTTAGCCGTGCAGCAAGGTAACCCAGCGCCTGTGGGGCTTATTGCCTCGTTTGCGCCTACGCTGGCCAGCATGCCCAGTGAGTTTGGTGCAGGTGCGAGTCTGCAAACAGCGCTGGTAGAGCCAGCTTTGGTGGCGTTGAACGAGGGGCGTTTGGGCGACCACGACGCCGCTGTGTTGGCCGCTGCCAAAGAGCTGGTTGCCAATGGCTGTGGTGTGATAGCTTTGGCACAGTTCAGCATGGCCAGAGCTGCCAGCTTGCTGCGCCGTGAGCTCCATGTGCCTGTGTTGACCACACCGGACAGCGCCATTAGGCGCTTGCAATTGAGACTTCAAGGTTCGTAATCTAAAGCCTGATAATTTCGAGATTGTTGTGTGGTTTTGTGTGGCCGCCGCATAAGCGCGCAACGTCGTTACGACACCTGAACAACCCAGTCTGAGTACACCGTCTAGCAAGCTCAAGAAGGTGTGCGCAGCGTTGTGGTCTTATTTGCTTGTTGCCCACCCCCAAGCGTGGTGAAACTCAAGCAACACATGCATGCCGTACAACACCAGATTGCGTCAGAGCAAGCACATCTTGTCTCCCCTGCAGGTCAACCTATTAACCGACGTGTTCAAGAGTATCAATGGCTTGCGCGGGAGGCGGGCTTTGCTGTCACCGTTTGCAAATCCGTCTAGCCCAGTTCGACTCTGGGTCGCGCCTCCAAAATTCCTTATTGGAATCAAGAAATAGCTCTTTCGGGAGCTATTTTTGTTTGTCATGGTTTGTCTTTGTCCTTCACCTGTCCTTCGAGGTAAATACATGGCGACTTTTCGTAAACGCGGTGACAAATGGCAAGCCAGAGTGCAATGCTTCGGTCAAAGCCCCTTAGCCAAGTCTTTCAATACCAAAGCCGAGGCAAGACGCACTTAGCGACCAGCCTTGGGGTGCAAGCCATACGGGTCAAAGGCAAGCGGGTGTAGCGCTGCTGTTTCACTTGCGGTCCAAGCTTTACGAGCGCACCAGCGTGGTGATCACTACCAACCTGAACTTCTCGAAGGGGGCCAATGTGTTTGGCGACGCCAAGATGACCACTTGTGTGTTGGACCGGCTAACGCATCATTGCTACATAGTGGAGACTGGAAACGAGAGTTGGCGCTTCAAGCACTCGCAGGCGGTCAACCAGAAGGTAAAACAAACCAAAACGAAAGGAGCTAAAAGCACCGAACAGCGAAGCTTATCCACAACCGAATAAGTCTATTCTTTTAAAACCAGTGGCTCAATATTCGATGCAAACACTGGCTCAGTTTGTCTTGCTAATCAACACCTGGTGAGTTGGTGCGAAGGTTTTCGATAAGTGAAGTCATCACCTTGGCACACCTTCATGGCAGCTATAAATCAACCCCAGCCAAGCGCGAAGTAGCTCAGGCGTTGCACGCCCTTGGATTCCGACCTTGTCGAGACTGGAGTACCGCCGGGCGCAATCGGCGCCATTGGATCAAGTGTGATCTGAGCACCTAGATTTCAATAGGCTACTTTGCCTTTAACGTCATCACTCTTTGATACTTTAATCAACGGTAACCGTGAATTACCACCTTGGGTGCTTCTGGTTATTATCGGAGTCCTCAGGAAAATGGATGACGATATGCGTGTTGTGTGTCACATCTAAAATTTCCAGCTCAATGTCGTGTCCGGTCCGACTGATGCTGACAATCTCTCCAATCACGATTTCGTTGGTATCCCCAAGTAACACCTCAATGGTCTCGCCAACAGCAATTTTTTCAGAGTTGCCCAGGCTCAGGATATAAACATCGCGGACTTGATGTACATCGTGTGCAACGATCTGCGCACCGACAGTAACACTCCAAGCTAGCCCAGCTAAGGCAATCATCACGGGACTTATCAACTTATAGAGTGAGCACATAAACTTTGACAAAAATTTTCCCACTGTAACAATTAACAGCCTTTGCCACCAACATTTCCAATCGATACGCAACCATCTTTACTGAGGTCGAGTGTACCGAAAGGTCCTAAATCCAAGACGAGGCCGATTCCCAAACTAAGGACGCCGGCGTGGGCGACATCAATCTTGACGTTACCGGACTGCTGTCCAAGAACATTACCGATGTATGTTTGCGACTTAATCGTTTTACCGTCGCTGAGGCCAATTGCAAACGTATTGATCGCTCCGCTATGGACGGTTATATCTGCGTTACCCAATACAGGCGCTTTAATCGAACCAATCATCGTCTTAGCCATGGTGTTTACTCCCACAGTACCAGTCAGGATTTCACCCGCTGTGATGTCGATGTCTAAGTTGCCGCCGACATTGGCATCAACGACACCCACCTCAGAGATCGCCTGTGTTTCTGCGCCAATCGCAAAAGAGCCAACGGTACCCGCGAAAATACCAATTTTTGCACGCCCCCCAATGGTGACATCACCACCGACTTCACCGACGCGCGTGATGGCGCTGGTGCTCGCACCGACCGCCGCTGCCATGAGTGGTCCCGTAGCGATCGTTGAAATCAGGCTGCCGTGAAATTTTCCGTCATAGTTCCCAGCGCCAACGTAGCTGGATGAGCGATATCCAATCGCCGCGGATATGGATCCAACACTCACCATTAAAGAGTCGTAATTCCCATAGATAATGGCGGTGGGGCCCACATTATCAATACGGATGGTCGAGTCTGTCTTGTAACCTATCGCAGCAGCGATGGGGGCTTTGATGCCAGAGACACTATTGCCGCTTCCCGAAATCCAGCCATCTATATTTCCACCATGCAGTGTGGAAGTCGACTGATAACCGATCGCCGCATTGATCGCTCCCTCACCCACCTGGACCAAGGTCCCACCCCGGAAAATAGAGCCGCCGATATTGAAAAATCGCATATCTGCAGTTGTATCGGTGCCGACAGATGCATTGATCGCATTATTAAGTGTTCGTGCCGCTTCGATGTCACCTACAACTTGGTCACCGTCGATCCCTCCCATGGAGGCGACAACCTGCATGGCGAGCGAATTCGCTCCAACTGCCGCATTGATGACTTCTGATAAGACTAGTATGCCGCGTGTGTGACCAAACTTTTTTATGCCATCACCCATACCAATCGTCGCAATTGCCTGATTGGCTTTCGTCTTGTAACCAACCGATGCATTCAAGAGATTTTTCAAAATGATACCTTGCCATACGCCCGCCACCTCAAGCGACCCAGCGCGATCTGTGTGTGACTGGCTTGCCGGGTTCGTACTGTCTGAACTTGACGTGCTATCACTGTCGCTTTGATCAGCGGTCGGCGCCGCCACAACCACGGTGGTTGAGCTCGAATTTACTGTTTGCTGGCCACTCGCAAAGGCACCATCAATGGATTCGTCGATGCTATTTTGTTTCAGAACCAGCGCATCGTTCGCAGCCAAAAACTTTCGCGAGTTCTTGTCTTCATTATCTGCCTGCCCTTGCAACGTGTCTTTATTGGCTTGCTTAGCGGCACGGTCAGCACGCGATGCAGCAGTTTCTCGTTTGCGATTACACTTTCCAATGCCCGTTTTACATGTCACCTTGTAGTTCTCCATCTTAGGGCGTGGAACGACCACTTCATCTGCTTGCTTTTGATAGTCTTTGCTCTTCGCATCTGCATCTTTGGACTGTTGCGTGTTGCTATCTTTCAATCCAGTGAAGGCCCCTGCAACCCCGTCTTTGACTTTCGATGCAACCGATGATAACGATTCATTAATTGTGTCGTTCATTTTTTTCAAACCGGTGTTGATCTTGCTCTCAACCGGTTTCAGCCCCTCATCGATGGGCTTATACATGCTGCTTGTTTTGCTGGTGTCGGGCAACTTGTCGGTGTTGGTGGTGGCATCCGCTGATTTATTTTTTTCACAATCATCGCTATTAGAGGCCATCTTGCAATGGCTGGATGCTAAATCACCTAGCGCGCGCAAACCATTGAATTCGGCCAGCTTCTGCGCGTCTGTTTCCGTATCAGAATCGGTATTGGTATTGGTATTGGTATTGGTATTGGTATTGGTATTGGTATTGGTATTGGTATCGGAAAGACTGCTGGCGTCGATCGCTGATAAAGGCTGGACAACACGAAGGGTGTCAATTTTTTTATTGAGGTCATCTAGGCTCAGACCGTCGTCTACCTGCCGCTTTAAGCCGTCTATGAATTCGGGCGACAAAATGTCGTCCAGCTTATCCAGCGTAAGCTTTGTTGCGGGGGATGCACTCTCCCTGAGTGCAGACAGTCCTTTGCGCGATTCTTCCAACCTTGACAGTGCATCGTTTGGTGGTCCGCTATACGATTTGTCAGAGTAACTTGCGGCCTCAATTTTTTCAAATAACGAACTCTCATTTTTTGTCTCAGACGGTGTAACTGCGGGTATCGCGTCAGGGATTTTGCTGTCCAATGCATCTTCCAACCTTGACAGTGCATCGTTTGGTGGTCCGCTATACGATTTGTCAGAGTCACTTGCGGTCTCAATTTTTTCAAATAACGGACTCTCATTTTTTATCTCAGACGGTGTAACTGCGGGTATCGCGTCAGAGATTTTGCTGTCCAATGCATCTTCCACACGGGTCGCCAGTTTGTTATCGGTCGCCGAATCGACTTTCCCAGCCGCGATGGCTGGTAGCCCTATATCTATGGTGACTGGCGTAGCGTCTTGGACTTTAGCCGCAATCGACGGCAGAGCTTTTGGCGCAGTGACAGTCAACCGCTCTACGAGGGTCTGGGCAGCCTTCGGAAGATCAGTCGGCAGGTCGCTGGCACCATCGGAAAGGGTTAGCTCCCCTGTGTTAACGGGGAGCACCTTATTCTCATCCAGTACCTTGCGAACACCCGGGGATATTGCAAGTCCTTCGCCAAGCATCCGCTCTGCTTCATCAGCTTGAGCACCCCCCTGTACCAGAAGCAAGAGCGCCAAGTACCAGATGCGCCTCGTACGGTTATTCATAAGGGAACAGTCCGGACTGTTACATCAGGTGACACGACGCAGTCTATTCCGCAGGCGCAGCGGTAGGCGGATTTGTCGGTGTCGGCGGGGAAGTTTCCGCGCGCTCTGTCGGCAGCGGGAATGCACCAAGTGTTCGTTTACTTTCCTCAGTTGCATCTCTTACCAGCCGCTCAAACACGGCGAAATCAACATGAACGCCACCCAGTTGACCACTCCTCACGCGGTACTCCATCACGGCATTACCAAATGCTGGTGTCGGCACACCGCTGTTTTCGGAAGGGTCACCAGCCGCAAGAACTTCATGCCGTATCAACTGACTCGACACATATTTAATACGCTCGCTGTAAGGCGTGTCATCGTACCGTTTACGCGTCGCTATGTTTTGCGGCGCGTCCTGCCCAATTTTAGCGAGACACTCCCAATAAGGTAGGCTGTAGAGCTTGCCGAACAGCTCTATGACACTGACCTCTACCAGACCACGTAGCGCGAGGCTCATGGTCTGAGCCTCGTTCTCGTTGACGCTGTAAATCGCCCCAATCTTTGCAAAACTCAGCGAGTATTCTTTTGAGTCAGCGTTCTTCTCAATGCTGAAGGTATTTGCAGAATGAACGCCGGGTAGTATCTGGTAGTTGTTGATCAGCCCCAGGCCGACGTCAAGCGAAACGCTTTGAAGGGTGACCGAGGACGACCCGCCGCGAGACGAGCCTAGCAAGCCCGCCGAACCAAGGGTACCCATGTTGAGCGAGTCACCGATCTGTTTTGAATACGGCGCCGTGTTGATCTGCGTGATCGCACCTCGAACGAAAAAATCAGGCACCCTCAAATTGGCTTTTTTTGGGTGGGCATTTTGCATCGAGACAATATCCGGGGTCGTTCGATCGAATGCCACATATCGAATCGCGGCACTTTCTTTACTCATCTCTGAGACCGCGGTGATCATCATGGACCTAGTCAAAAAAATGGACAGTTGATACTTCTGAACGGTCAACCCAAAGGAAGGCATCATGTCAAAACGATTCAGTGATCAATTCAGACAAAGCGCAGTGGAGATGGTCTCGCCTGAGAACCCCATTGCAGAGGTGGCCCACTCTTTGGGCATTGGGTACTCAACCTTAGACAAATGGGTGCGTGCCCATCGAAGGCAAACGGGGCAATTGGCTGCATTGAACCAAGAGCAAAAGCGTATCCGTGAACTTGAGCGTCAGGTGGCCCACCTGCAGGAGGTCAACGACATCCTAAAAAAGGCCACCGTGTACTTTGCCAATCCGGCAAATCGGTGAGGTACACGTTCATGTAAACCCACCAACACCACTACAGCATGCGTGCTCTTTGCGCAGCGCTGAGAGTTAGTCGCAGCGGTTATTACGCTTGGTGCGCCCGTGACAAGTTGCCTTGTGCATTGAATGTAGCGATTGAGTGCCAATTCAAACAAGACAAAGCACGCGCCGGAGCACCTAGCATTGCCAGCGCCTTGCAAAGCGCGGGCTTTGTCTGCAGCGCCCGCACAGTGGGCCGGCGCATGCAGCGCTTGGGGTTGCGCGTGCGCTATGCCAAAAAATATAGACGTACCACCGACTCAAACCACACGAATGCCGTCGCGCCCAACCATCTTGATCGTGAATTCATTGTGAGCGTCCCCAATCGTGTTTGGGTGAGTGACATCACCTACCTGAGAACCACACAGGGCTGGTTGTACCTGGCAGTCTTCATTGATCTGTTTAGCCGTTTGGTCGTGGGCTGGCAGGTTAGTGAGCGCATTGAAGCCAAGTTGGTCACCGATGCCCTGGATGCAGCCATGCTCATGCGTGGCAAGCCTAAAGGTGTGCTGATACACAGCGATAGAGGGAGTCAGTATTGCAGTCAGGCATTTGTAAAACGGGTAGCTATATACAAAGCAAAACAAAGCATGAGCCGCAAGGGCAATTGCTGGGATAACGCCGTGGCAGAGAGTTTCTTTGCCACCCTAAAAAAGGAGGAAATCTACGGTCAAGCACTTAAGCCCAAAACGGCTGTGTTGGCGCAGGTCTTTGAGTACATCGAGTGTGATTACAACCGTGTGCGCAGACATTCAAGCAACGGCTGGCTCAGTCCAGTTCAATTCGAGCACAATTACCATCAATACTCAGAAGTTAAGACTGTCTAAAAATTTGACTAGGTCCATCATGTCCCGCGCCCCATAACCAGCGGTACCTCGTCCCTCCGAGTAATCGGGTATCGGCGCCGATGTCATGTAGACCGGCTCAACTTTGTACTTCAGGAACATGCGATCCATGCACGCCAGTCCAGCTGTGAAGTTGGTAAAGGTTTTTGTAGGGTATTTGCGAGAGAGAGTTTCGTTGATCCGCTCTGGCGGAACTGGCTCTCGCGGAGGAAGCGCGCAAGCGTAGAGGACTGCACAACAACTAAGAAGAGTTAAACGCTTTTGAGACCTGTGTTGATTTAAGTGTTGTTTCATTTGTCTCTTTAGGACATTTTAAATTTTTATGATCACAAGCTGGGAAATATTTCCACGCTAGGAGCCTCGGAGGGCAGGTTACAAACCACAGCGGTTACCGACATTGAGAATATCGCCAGTGATAATGACTGAAATGTCAGCGCCCATGCTGCTGCCGGACGAGCCATAAGAATTGCCTATTTGTACGTTTCCACAACCGCCGTTTGATTGCAACAGTGATTGGGCATCTGATGGGTTAACGGGGGCGCCTCTGCTCTTAATTAGATCCATGAAGTATCTGTTGTTGGACTGCATGAGCTTGGTTCGAGCCGATAGGATTTTCACATTGGCTGAGTCTTGCAGCAACTGGGCAGAAGCCTGTCCACCAGTTACGAAAATAACAGCGAGTAGCGATAACCTAATCGCTCTCAGAAGGCGTGCCCCACGCATTTGACAAATGAGCTTGTTCATGATTCAGGTAACCAAAAGGTGAACGGGCGGTGAGCCGACAAGGCCCACCGTCGACCGGGACAAGCAATCAGTAGCTTAGCAATTGCTCTTTTTTCCAATTGTTCCAACTTGCTGATCAGCACAGGAGCCTTCGCCAACAGCAGCGTTCATGGTTTGCTTCGCCTGAACATTCATGTCAGTGTTTCCCTTGATATCGCCTGACTCGATGGCACCCATAGCTTGCGATGCTTTGGTATTCGCGCCAACAGCAGCGTTCACGTTTTGTTCGGAATTGATAATCATGGAAGTGTTTCCATCTATCGAGAGTGTTTGAGCAGAGGCGCTAAAGACGAATGCTGTGAGGCTGAGCAGTGCTAGATTTTTCATGGAGTTTCCTTCCAGATTGAAGTCGAGTTGAATAAAATTACCAGAAATTTAATACTTGGCTTTATCACTACCAAACCTAACGTTAACCCTTGAATTAGAGAAATTTGCGTGATTTCGGCATACCGCAGACGAGAAGTGCCTGCGCTACGGCGTTGCTACCCGAGTGACGTCCGCTTTATCCGCTAGGTTTTGCAAATAAGTCGTCCATTTCGCACGCACGACCGCAATTTTGAGTGTTTCAAGCATGCTCTCGTAACTTGGCATGACGCTGTTGCGTTTATCGAGCACTTTCACCAGTAGCCATCCATCTGATGTTCTGATCGGTGTCGTATTGATCTCGCCGCGGTCCAATCCCGAGATGGCTGCTGCCAACTTCGAGGGCAGTGCATCTAAAGCACGCCAACCAGACAAGTTAGCGCTCACAAGGTACTTACCAGTCAACGCCCTCGTAAGTAACGTCTCAAAGCTCTCCCCGCGCCCGTGGGCAACCACTAATGATTCCGTCTGTGTTACGTCACTCATCGTGATCTGATAGAGAAATACCTCGACCGGATTTTTGCGAGCCCTGTGTACTTTGAGTCTGTCTTCATAAGCTGCCCGAAGTTCGTTCTCCTTGGGTTTGTTTTTTCTCAACCAAAATCGCTCGAGATACCGTGCCACAATCGCGGCCTCTGCAAATGAAACGCGCGCATTCAAATCGGGTCCGGTCGAAAAACCCAACGCTTTCCCTCTCTGCGCAAGCAGCTCAACCTTTATAAGCTCGCTCAAGACCAGCTCACGCAGTTGCGGAGACGACTCCACGCCTTTTTCCAGCGCTTCAAGGACCGTCGCCTCAAGCACCCACGCTGAAATAGGAGTACCGTTTACAACGGCAACCGTACTTTTAGGAAGGTCTGTTGCAAGCGCCGAAAAGACAACAAGCATCAAGCAACCAGATACGAGCAGTTTTCTCTTAAAACACATTGATGTGTCCCTTCAGGTTATAAACGACCTGGCATCAAAGAAATACACACAGGGGAAGTGCCAGGCAGTTCGTTGTCAGTCTCATTGTGACGCGGCTTCGCAGCCGCATAATTTCGCCGGTATTACAAGCAAGTTAGTGTAAACCGTGCGTCGTTGTTTGCCAGACGCGTGGCTACTGCCGCTGAGGAGGCCCAAGCATCTGTTTCAACTGGATGAATCTGTCGAGGATGTGAGATCAATGCGCGACCCTAACTCAAGAGAACTGTTGAATTAATTCCCTCTCTACTGGTCGCATGAAAACAAAAATTAAGCGCGCGAACTTGCTGGCCCTGCAGTGCTTCACTTAGGTACTTTGATAGTCCATTTATCGTAGTGTTTGTCTCTTGCTGCTCTCGCACACTTGTGTATGTAGTGGTTGTAATGTATTTCTTGGGTCGACGTAAGAGCTGGTCGTATGAGCATGGGGGGGTACCCCACCCCCATGAGGGTCCTTAAGGCGGCGACACATGTGCCGACAAAGAGAATGCATCGCAGTGTGCAAAGACATCGCCACCTAGAGTTAAGTTATCCTGACCTTTTTAGATCGAAGAACAGAGACAAACCACACCCGCAAACAAAAGCTAATTTCTTGATCTCATTAGTGGTAGTGCAGGAGTAAAACCCCTATGCAACAGATTGCAAATCCGCGTTGGGTGTGCTTGAACAAGGGCGTGTCAAGTCAAACTGCGTCATTAAAAGAGTCATTGTTATCCAATCGCACGAATAGGCCACCGCACCACAGTGGAGCACATAGTGGTCTGTGTGTCTGTGGTCAGTTGCATTGATGTATGTGGTGAGGTGCACACCACTACATCGCTGGGCGGGTTGTGATGATTTTCTGCGCGGCAAAACAGTGCATACCTAAGGCCAGCCCTTGTTTGCCGGTGAGGGCTGGACGCATGATGTTGTAGACAATGCCACGGCGTATGTGCGGCGTCTTCCTGTGCAGCGCCGCACGGTCGGTCTGCACTACTACTGACTATCCCAGACAGCACCCTTGCTGCCCGAGCAATCTTGTCTGCCCATGGTCTTTTTTAAAACTATAGGTTGATGGCTCATTTGAACTTGTTGTTCAACTGGCGCAGAAGATCGGTATCGCTCAAGGCTGTTGTTCGAAATTGGTAATATTTTCTCAAAGCCTACAGATGAGATCAATACAGATAGAATTATTTGTAGTTGAATAATTCTTTATTTTTATGCTTACAAAGATAAGTGAAGTTTATCTCAACAGACCAACAGAGTAGTTGGCATAAAACCCATTTTAAAGTGTTTTTTTGTTATAGATTCAGCCGTAATAGTATGCGTAAATACTTGGCAATCCTAATGTGTTACAAAATATTGCTATGCCAGCCTCTGTATACGTTTCCGTATGACTACCAATATAATCTTATGCTGATCAAACGTAAATATATAAATAATATCCAATAGCTATGGTATAAGGATTTTTATTTAATTATTTCCGAATTCAAAAATTAGTAAATGGCTTTGTAGGTGTGAGAATATCCCTATTTAAATGTTACAGACATATCTATTTGCACATGCGTTTGTTGATACGGTGCGTTGATGACCTTGCCTCCAAAAAACGTATCCCTTGCTGCGTGTTTAAATTCACGCAAATAGAACGGAAATGACGAAGACGGCACGAGCGTGGGAGACGCTCGAATTTAAGCCACAAACGCTGCGACGGGACGAGCATGCTCAGCCCAAGCGGTGATGCACTACGCAGTCAGTGTGGTGCATTGGGAGATGGATGCGCGTATAGCGTCCTAGGTGAGACGGAATGAGCTGAACATCGGTCTTGGGTAAGTACTGACCCTTAACAGCGTGTCGACCCCGACTTTAGCCGTGATGGGCGCATACAGGCACATCGAATTGTGCCAACTCGGACCCTTTAACAAATGTGAACTCCCTGTTGTTCCATTTGTCGGCAAAATTTTGTGCCAGACGGCGGCGGGAACCCATGTCGAAGATGCCGGCGGTATTTCTAGCTTTTAATCGGCCGGTGAATTTGTGCCGTGATGCGTGGAAAGCAAATACCGCATCGGACTCGGCACAACTGTTTGGAAGCGTTAGCAGAAATGTAGGCGACGACCAGATGTTACCCCCCAACACAACTGGGCGGCCTAACGCCAAAATGATGTCACGGCATTGCACCATTAGAAGTGTTGAACCCCCGTAATTATTGCGAACAACGATGGGGCCGGTTGCAGGGATGGTTATGCCAGCGCGTTCACATTCGTTGCCTGTCGGAGCAGGATATCGGGGCGCCTCAACAATGGTAACTGGAACCATGATTGCGCTAGCAATGGTTGGCAACACAGCCGCACATATCAACAAGAGGGCAGCAGAGAATTTAGAAACGTATTTCATTGAAAACTCCTTTGAATATATCTGAGTACTTATCAAGCCTAATGATTTAAAAAAATTGATATACCAGTGAGTGAAACCTGTATGTATTTTTTTTAACATCAACTTGTCAAACGGGATTAAAACCTTTGTTTATTTTCACAAAAATATGCATAATTTGAAGTCATTGATATGTAATCTACGAGTAGCATTGCACTTATTTTTTTTTGCCATACATACACGGAAAGTAATAAGATAGTAGTCAATTACTTCGGCATTAATGTTCTCATTTTCTTCTCCCTTAAATGCTATTAAGTTGATTCAATATACCATTTCGCCTGGAATATTCAAGAGGAAAATGAATTTATAGACATTCGTATTTCTTCATATAAAAACAACTAGTAGATAGATTTAAGCCGGTATTAATTTTGTGTATTTAAGTATTATCAAATATCTATATTTACATATAGTTTTATTAATGAGATGTTTTTATTGATGACCTTCCCCGCGAAAAGGTGTCTCTTGCTGTGTGTTTAGATTCACGTCAGGAGAACTGAAATGACGAAGGCGGCACGAGCGCTGTACACGCTCGAATTCAAGCAAGAAGCGGTGCGACTGGACGAGGGTGGTCAGTGCAATGCAGCGTCGGCACGTACGCTGGGCGTTGTCGACCAAACACGCTACAACTGGGTCAAGGCGCAGCGCGAAGGCAAACTCAAGGAGGCTGACAGCCCAGGCATAGTCAGCGCCGAGCAGGTGGAGCTCAATCGGCTGCGAGCCGGATTGGGGCGCGTGAAGATGGTGCGCAATAGTCAGAAAAAAGCGTCGGTGTACTCAGCAAAGTGTTGCGCATGACGTACGCCTGCATCGCGCGTCACCGCCGCGTGTGGACGATCTCACCCAACTTGTTTGACCGGGAGTGCATGGCGGCAAAGCCCGACGAAGTCTGGGTGAGTGACATCACGTACAACGCCACAGACGAATGCTGGCAGTTTCTGGCAGTGGAGATGGACTTGTTCAGTCCTCAGGTTGTGGGCTGCTCGTCCACCACGGCATGACGCGCGACATCGTCAGCGATGCCTTGCGCACGGCGTGTTTCAAGCGGCAACTGCTGGGATAAGGCTTGCGGCGAGACCCTGTTTGCCAATCTACGGAGTCGGTCGCTTATGTGCTGTAGCGGCGTTGACGCGCTGCTGGGGTGGTGAGTTGTCTTGCGAATTCAAGCTGAACCTGCTTTTGCCAATTGGTAACGCTGGTACAACTCTTGGTAAATAGGGCCAGGCACACCATTGCCAACGGCTTGGCCGTCTAACAAGGTGATGGGCAGGACTTCTTTGGTGGCAGATGACAACAGCAACTCGTCGGCTGCCAAGACCTCGTCTCTGGTGATGAGGCGCAGCTCGAAACCGATACCGGCGTCTGCGCACAACTGCTCAATGAGGCCGTATCGAATACCCTCTAGCACCAAGTTGTCTTTGGGTGGCCCCAAGACCACGCCGTTTTTGACCACCCATACGTTGCTGGCAGCGGCTTCGCTGAGGTGCTCGCCTCTGAACATAACGGTTTCTAGTGCACCCGCGTCGGCGCTGATTTGTCTAGAAAACACCGCGCCCAGCAACGAGGTACTTTTAATGTGAGCCTTTTCCCAGCGGAAATCGGATGCACTGACGCACGCCACACCGCTTGCGCGCTGGGCATCAGAAGGCATGCGCATGGCGCTGACCATCACAAACACGGTGGGGGTGATGTTGTCTGGCATAACGTGGTCGCGCATGGCGACGCCGCGGGTAATCTGCACGTATATCAAATGGTTGGCGCACACTGGGGTGTTGGCGTGGTGTAACAAGTCGTTGGCAATGGCCAACCACTCATCGCGCGTGTGTGGATTGGGTATGCGCATCTCAGCCAACGAGCGTTCAAGACGCTGCATGTGTTGCTCAAACCGAAAGACGGTGTTGTCATACACCGACAAGACCTCGTACACGCCATCGCCAAATATAAAACCACGGTCCATCACGCTGATGTTGGCTTCGTTCAGGGGCAGGGTGTGCCCATTTAAAAAGCATGGCGTAGCTGCAATGGTCGAGAGGTCTGATGCGGTTGTCATGGTGGTGTGTGGTCTGGTTTAAGTCGTAAAGCAAGGTGCAAGTCACGTGCTTGTTCTGCGCTCAGGCGTTCAGCAGTTGCTAGTAAGTTTAGCTGTCGCAGGGCCACTTGTTGGTATAGCTGTGTGGCAGAAGGGCCAATCAGTTGTAAGGCGTGCATGTGCTGGCGCACCACGCCGGCATCACCCCTGGCAATGGGACCTGCTACCGCATCAGCCAAGCCGTTGTGGCGCATAGCTTGCAGGGCTCCGTGGCTTAAGGGCAACAAGGCCTCCCGCGCTTGCTCTGGGTCAATACCGACTTGTTGCCATAAGTGACTGGCCTCGCTCAGCATGGACACCAACGCGCTGGCCGCGTAGCCCGCACCGGCGTGGTACAAAGCGCGCTGGCCGCTGGCTATGCGCAGGGGTTTGAGCTGCACGGTGCTTGCAAGTTGGCTGGCAAGTTGCCAGGCATCTGTCTCCAGTATGTGAGGCTGATGCGCGACAACTTCAATGCCCACGCTGCTGCCGGCTAGGAGTTGGAGTGCAATGGCGGGTTGCGAAAATATTTGCAAGGGGTGAAAGCCAATTGCTGCACTGGCCTTGTGCGCGTGTAAATGGCTTAGTTCAGTGGCACCGCTGCAGTGAAGAGCCACTTGGTGGGGCTGCCAATCTATGTGGCGCGACACGCTGTCAATGCGGTCGTCGGCAACGGTAACCCACACCCAGTCAACCGCTTTCAACGCTGCAGTATCAAGCGGTCCAAGTCCTTGAAAACCCAAGGATTGAGCGGGTTGAAACGGGTGTGCAGCGTTGGGGTTGGCCACATAGCCCGCTACTGTCTCACCGGCCGCGCGCATGGCCGCGGCCAAGGTGTTGGCAACACGGCCAGGCCCTATAAAGGCATGGCTACGATGTATTGAAATACAGTTTTCAGACTGTTTTTTTTGACTGTAGGAGGAGCGGTTTGTCATTTGAATTGGGCCTACAACGCTGAATGCGTTGTGCAGGCATTATGGCGCAGTCTTTTTGTTGGTAGATTGTCATATATGAGGGCCAAAACACGCGTATCTACAGCTTTTATTTTCTTAAAGGAGCCACGCGAATGCTTCGTAGACAGGTGAGCATAGTTCTTTAAAACTGTGCCAACGGTGTTGTCCGATGCGGTAGAAATGTTGCTCATCTCATCACCTGCTCGAGCGCTCTTTGTAACAAGGGTGTGGATAAATGTGTGCAAGAAAAAGAAGCTTAGGTGATTGCGCTCTAGTAACAGTGTCGTCGTTTTTCTTATCTATCCATCATGTTTAAGAAACCAGCCAGACGGGACAGCATCTTGTGCTTTGCTCAGCGCGGGTCACAAGTCGTCACAGATTGGAATAATTGGGCCGCGTCTTTAGCACCGTATTGCTTGCGTGAGCCTCTAGCAGCATCCAAATGTAACGGCTGGTATGTGATGTTGGCTCGTCTATTGGCCACATGGTCTCGTGTAGAGGGTCTAATTTATTGGGGTTAAAACACGACCTCGTAAGCGCCGAAGGTGGCCATGGCACATACGTCAAGTCCCTTGAATCTGCCTGTATTGCAAGTTGACGTTGTGGGGTGTCTCCGTGTTGTGGTCAATTTCTGACAGAAGTACAACACAAACGGTTTGGATTTAGCAACGGCAAGCCCTTCACCTTTTCCGATGTCTGTCAGTTGCAAACAACGCGGCGGTCGTCCTCTCGCCAACCACGTCATTCCAGTTAACAAAAAACTCAGCAATTGGGATGGGTCGGTGAGGGCTTTGCATTGGCAGGCTAGCCGTCGAGCTTCTGTCTGTTTTCGTTCTAGAACGCTTAAAAGTTATTTTCCAATATTGCGCTGCTTTCTGTTGTCGTGAGCGTGTAACGCTGTAGCCGCATGTCTACTGGCTCACCTAAATCACGTTGCAGTGGGTTTTCATCATTGTGCCAAGTCTTGACCTGAATGCTTGAGGTGGTTTGCAGTATTCGTTAGCCGGTTCTTGTGTCGTCTGTGTAGAGCGTCACTGGTATGGGGTTTATAACTTCGCTCATTGCCACGCCTTATGCGTTGATATGTCCAATACAACTATAAATCCCTGTAACTGACGGGCCACTGCGGCAAGCTCGTCGCTGAACCTGGTCAACAGTTGCTCATGCGCTGTCAGTGTCTTGTCTTTGTTACGTACGGCGGTCAGGTCTTGCTGGTGGTTTTGAGTGGTGAGTCGTGTTTTCGTATTTGAAAAGTTGTAGCGTGCCATTGGTGCCATCTGAAATTTCTGTATGACTTTTGATTTTTTTGTGTTTTTTCTGGTCAGGCTGAACCCATTTTTACAGTTGCCTTTTTAGTTTGATTCCTTGCAGCTGCAACCTGAAACCGTCCCATTGCATAGACCCATACACACATATGTTGAGCGTCTTGTAGGTAAGTGCCGTGCGTTATTGGCGCTGCGTTGGCTGGCACCATTCAAGCCGTGCAGTACTGCATCTAGGTAAAGCCAGTCAGGCGTGCCCATATTGAAAAATTCATTTCTTGGCAAGTTGGCGTTGCGCCATGTCTTCATTGTGGTGGCCCAGTTAGAAGCTAGATAGTGTCTGGATTTGCACTTTTAGGAAAAAACGGTTAGATTGAGATTTGTATTTTTAATTAAAAGTGTCTACATAACTACTTTCATACTCAAATATTTTTTGACGTAATAGTTTTAGTGAGACCTCTAGTCGGTACAAGTTGAGTATGTGGAATATTGTCAGAAGCTGCTAACGCTGCTGTTCGCCATCAACAAAAAAACTTATCGACATATCAATCGATGTCGTCGTTGGCCAATGCGCCCTATGTCGATACAGCCGAATTTTTTTTTGGCTTTCAAAAAAATACTACTGCCCACTTGTTCAACGTGGCAACAAAATCGATCTCAGCGATCGACGCAGTTCATCACTCCTAAACGGTCCATATCAGAGTTGCACTCTGAAATGAATTGTTCAATCAACACGAAAGGCACACCACATGAACACAATCAATCCAGTTGTTGAGTACGACATCGCTGTGATCGGTGCCGGCCAAGCCGGACCAACATTGGCTATGTCGCTTGCTAGTCATGGTGAAAAGGTTGTTCTGATCGAAGGTGGGCTGGTCGGTGGATCTTGCGTCAACTACGGGTGCACGCCTACCAAGACGCTGCGCAAAAGTGCACGGGTTGCACATCTGTTGCGAAATGCCGCCGAATTTGGCGTCAAGGCAGGACCGATTGACATCGATTTCGCGTTTGCGATGGCGCGTATGCAGCAGCGTGTTGATGCGTCTCGCGCAGGCTTGGAACAAGCGATCGCTGGGCAGAATGGCCTGACATTGTTACAGGGCTGGGGCGCTTTTACAGGGAAGTCCGGCGACCAGTTTGATCTGACTGTCGGTGAACAAGCGCTGCGGGCTAGGCGGGTGCTCATCAACACAGGCACCCGGTCATTCATCCCGCCGCTGCCGGGTATCGATGACGTGCCGCACCTTGACAATGTCAGTCTGCTCCAGCTGCAAGAGTGCCCCCAACATTTGATCATCATCGGCGGTAGTTACATTGGTCTAGAAATGGGGCAGATTTTTCGTCGGCTTGGTAGCGAGGTCACTGTGATAGAGGCTAATCCCCGCATCACTGAACGCGAAAACGAAGCTGTCTCCAAGGCTATCACCGAGATGCTGCAGGCGGAGGGTATTCGCTTTCACACCGGCGACGCGGTCGAGCAGATAGAAAAACGTTTTGGAACTGGGATCGCCGTTAAGGTGGGTGGACAGTGGGTTGAAGGTTCGCACCTGCTGGTTGCCACTGGGCGACGCCCTAACACCGAGCGCCTCAACCTAGCTGCTGTCGGAGTCGAAGTAGACGATCGCGGGTTCGTGCCGACCAATGGCAAGTTGGAAACCAACATATCCGGAATCTGGGCCGTCGGCGATATCAATAAGCGCGGGGCCTTTACCCACACCAGTTTCCAGGACGGTCAGATCGTCTTGGAAAATCTCACAGGTGGCTCGCGTTCGGCCGATGGCCGGGTATCGACCTACGCGATGTTCACTGACCCGCCGCTGGGAAGGGTTGGCCTGTCAGAAGCGCAAGCTAGAGAGTCGGGTCGCCCGACAATGGTGTCCAATTTTCAGATGAAGGATGTAGGGCGAGCCAAGGAGGAGAGCGAAACCGTAGGTCTAATGCAGATCTTAGTCGACCAGCAAAGCGAACAGATTGTTGGTGCGTCTCTGTTGGGATTTGGGTGCGACGAGGTAATTCACGCCATCAGCAACTTTATGGCCACTGGCGCCCGTTATCAGATGTTACGCGATGCCTTACCTATTCATCCCACGGTTGCTGAGTTGCTGCCCACGCTGTTGAACAAAGTTGAGCCACTGAGTTAGGCCCACTGGTTGAGCCTGTGAGCACCTGCGCAATGCTGGCTTTGTGGCCAGCACTTGAACCATTTTTTTTAGAAGCTTAGAGCACACCATTTTTCCTCATTGGCGGGTTTATCTTTCTCCCATTAGCGCAATGCGGCATTGATGGCGTAAACCGGCACACCGCGAAAAGACTTATCCGATTTCTACCTGAGCTTGCACGTTCAAATTGGCAATGTAAAAAAGTCATTTAGTTCGCCATCTACGGCTCGTAAAAGCGGCCCAGCTTGTTTGTGTGGCATCGAAGATTCGGACGAAGACTAGATAGGAAAGTTGATTTTGCGCCTGCCCACCGCGGGCCCGACAAAGAGAGTGGAATTACAAATGTAGAGTCAATGGCAAAGTAACAGTTACAAAAAATCAACTGTAAGTTGGGCGTCCAACTGGTTCTAGGTCAGTTTTAAGAATAGCGGCCTTGTTCTTCGAGCTGGTTCTGCCCGAGGCAACAGCTTTAAATGGCGTCTAGCTGCTGAGGCTAAATGCGCAATTCGGAGCATTGGACCTCTTCACCAGCTGAAGCCTGTATGCCATTGGCCCATCGAGTTTTAAGAGGAGACAACATGTTAAATTTGCGAGCGCGCACACTGACGAGGCCAATTCACGCTTGGGCGAAAGGGGTTCTTCCGCGTCTATCCGACACTGAAAGCGAGGCGCTGGAAGCTGGTGATGTGTGGTGGGAAACGGAGCTTTTTTCCGGTAATCCTGACTGGACCCTACTGAGCCAGATCAAGTGTTCTAAGCTGACAGACCAAGAGCAGGCGTTCCTGGCTGGACCTTGTCAGGTCTTGTGCGGGATGCTAGACGACTGGTCTATCAATCAGCATGACGCAGATTTGCCCTCGACAGTCTGGAGTTTCCTGCGCGAGAAAAAGTTCTTTGGAATGATCATTCCTAAAGCGTACGGCGGTCTTGAGTTTTCTGCCTTCGCTCACTCCGAAATTGTGCGCTTCATCTCGACCCGATCAGTTGCGGCGGCAGTGACAGTGATGGTGCCGAACTCTCTGGGGCCAGGGGAGCTTTTGCATATGTTTGGCACCAGCGACCAGAAAGACCATTGGCTGCCACGCTTGGCTCGCGGCGAGGAGCTGCCAGCCTTTGGTCTCACCAGCAATGAGGCCGGATCTGATGCCAGCGCTATGCTCGATGACGGGGTCGTCGAAAAAGGCATGTGGAAGGGCGAGGAGGTTATGGGCATCCGCTTAAATTGGTCTAAGCGCTATATCACCTTGGCGCCGGCTTGCACGGTTCTGGGTCTAGCGTTCAAGTTGCGGGATCCTCATGGACATTTGGGCAATAAAAAATCCATCGGTATTACCTGTGCGCTGGTGCCGTCCAATTTGCCAGGCGTAGAGATTGGCCGCCGCCATATTCCGTCTGCAACGATGTTCCTTAACGGTCCAACGACCGGCAAGGACGTATTCATCCCGCTCGATCACATCATCGGTGGCACAGATTACGCTGGCCGTGGATGGATGATGCTGATGAGCGCTCTGGCGGCAGGGCGGGGTATATCGCTACCGTCTATGGGCTGCGCCGCAATCGCGCTGTCTGCTCATACAACCGGTGCCTATTCGCGTATCCGAGAACAGTTCGGCATGCCCATTGGCAAGTTTGGCGGCATTCAGATGCGACTGGGTCGACTGGCCGCACAGGCTTATTCAATGGACGCGGCGCGACGGCTTACCTGCGCCGGGCTGGACGAGGGTCGGTCGCTGTCGGTGATCTCGGCAATCATGAAGGCGCACGCAACGTTCGGTATGCGCGACGCCGTCAATGACGCCATGGATGTGCACTCCGGTAAGGCCGTGATCGATGGGCCGTCAAACTATCTTCAGGCGCTGTATCGTGCGGTGCCGATAGGGATAACGGTCGAAGGAGCAAATATTGTGACTCGATCGCTCATTATTTTTGGCCAGGGAGCGATACGCGCCCACCCCCACCTGCTCGATGAGATGAAGGCGCTGAGGATCGAGGACGACACCGAAAGTTTGATTGAGTTCGACCGTCACTTTTGGGCCCATGCGGGTCACACGGCGCGGACTTTTTTCCGCGCCTTGGGCAGCGCCTGGAGCGGTGGTCGAACTATCCCGGCGCACGATGCTGGACCAGTGAGTGATATTTTTCGCCGTTTGTCCCGGTGGTCCGCAGCCTATGCGCTAACTGCTGATGTGGCGTTTCTGACAATGGGCGGCGATCTAAAACGCAAGGAGATGATCTCAGGCCGGATGGGCGACGTTCTGGCAGAGATGTATATCCTAAGTGCGACCCTGAAGCGCTGGCAGGACGAGGGGCGACAAGATGCAGATCTGGTTCTCGTTCGTTATTGTGCAGAGGGCGCTTTTGCGCGTATCCGCGTGGCGCTGGACGGGGTGCTGTCCAATTTCCCCAGCCGCTGGGCTGCGTTGATGGTGCGCGCAGTTATCCTGCCTGGCGGTAGCGCGCTGGGACCGAGCGACGCGCTGACCGTAGCCTGCTCTGATTTAATTTACGAGCCGTCGCCAACGCGCGATAGGATTATTGGTCGTATCCATGGCGGTTGCAACGGCGACGGCATCGAAGTGCTGAACGAGTGTTATGCCAAGGTGATTGCGTGCTCGCCACTGTTGAAGAGATTGCGCGATGCGGCGCATGATCCCGATTTGGGCTTAAAAGCAGGGACTATTACGCAAGCCGAGCGAGACACTATTACGCAGATGCAGGACTTGGTGGCCAGGGTCGTTGCAGTGGATGATTTCACGCCTGAGGCGCTTCGCCGTCATTTCCCTAGCCTAAACACTACGTCAACCCAAAAAGAAAGCGCAGGATGAGTCCTCCCGCGTGCCAGGTCGACGGTATCAGGACACTTTTACTGAAAGCCTTGTGCAAGCTCGGGACCTGCATGGAGTCCGACTGGGTTGTGCGCCACTGTGGATGGACGTTTGTGCTCCGTTCAACCTAGTGCTGCACGTATGACCAAATAACTTGTTAGATGTGTCACCGTTATTTTTAACGAAATGAACCTTGTTCCCTGGTCTTGTACGCGCAAGCCCCATAACAGTTGGCTGTTTCGTCCAGACGTAGTGCGTCTTATTGAGCTATCGCTCCAGTTATTGACTCGCGCGCGACCAGCATCGGTGTCACGTTTTGTTGTTTGCTCAGTGCCTTAGGCTGTAGTCCAGCCCCTCAGCCAAGCAGTGGGTGATGTTGGATCTTGTAGTTACATCTCGGCGTAATAAGAACCAGCCAAGTGTTCTGACTTGGCTTGGCGAATTCGTCTTGTCTTGTAGACAAACAACCATTAACCTCGCGCAATGTCACACCGTTGGGTGATGTGTTGCAGTGCGGTTGCGGACCTTGACGCGGGTCTTTTAAAGACCTCACAGCATACGGATTGGCTGAAGACCCAGTTCAGTGGGCCAACTTCACAGTAGCTTTTTATAAATAAAGCTTCTTTGGGGTTGGCCTTTTTTTTGATGTCAAAGACATTGCTGCTTGTCCTTGTAAGCTGGTGGTCTTTCTAGAGGTATTTATGTTCTCACTGGGCTCAGTTGCCCGCCAATTGGCAACGTCCTTATGCGCTTGCCCGTAGCGGCAAAGATCGCATTACACAGCGCTGGCGCAATCGGTGGCAGTGGTGGCTCGCCAACGCCACCGGGTTCGACCGATTGATCATTCGGGGCTAGGTGGACTCGGATTTCTCGCGGTGATTCGCTTTGGCGCAACAGCAAATGGTCGTTGAAGTTTGACTGCACTACACGGCCGTTCTTGAATGTGATTTCGCCATACTTGGCCAATCCTATGCCCATAATCACCGCACCCTCAACTTGTGATCGAATGCGCTCGACATTGACCTGTGGGCCACAATCGATGGCAGAGTCGACGCTGACTATACGTAGATCACCCTCTGTAGTGACCTCAACTTCAATGGCAGTTGCTGTGTAGCTCATGAATGAATACGCCATTGCGATACCTATGCCGTGCCCTTTAGGAAGCTTTCGGTCCCACTTTGCACCCTCGGCCGCAAGGTTGATCACTCGCCGCATGCGGGCTGTGTCAATCGGATAACGTGCCGGATCTTCACCGTAGTTGCTGGTGTCCGACAGCAGGGCCGGATTGATCTTGCGGTCGGGACCGATTAACTCCAACAGATAATCTTTTGAGTCGCGTTTTGCCGCTGTCGCTAGTTCATCTACAAAGCATTGCACACCAAACGCATGCGGAATGTTGTAGACGGAGCGGAACCAGCCAATTCGAGCCATAGCCTCGACTTCCGGTGTCTCAATGCGCACGTTGGGAATCTGGAACGGAATGTTGATGGCCGTCATTCCGATCTCACCAGTCGACAGCCCCATGGCGCCCCGCTTAAAGGTCGAACTGATAGTCGGTGCTGCTGATCTGTGCAGCCATGCAGTCGGCATCCCCTTATCGTCAAGCGCAGCTTCAAAACGCTGGACCGAAACGGCATGTAGGTAGTCGTGGCGAATATCATCTTCTCGGGTCCATTGCAGCTTAACCGGCTTGCCATCAAGCGCCTTCGAAATCAGCGCTGCTTCGGCCACGAAATCCGGCTTGGACTTGCGTCCGAAGCCACCCCCCAGCAAGGTCACGTGAACCGTAACTTGCTCCACCTTCAGGTCGAGCTTTTCTGCCACGATGTTGCGCGCTGCTTCTGGCGCCTGAACTGGCGCCCAGACTTCGCATTGGCCATTGACAATATGGGCAGTCGCTACCGGTGGCTCCATCGTTGCATGCGCCAGATGCGGCAGGTAATACTCTGCTTCCAGTCGTCGCTTGCTGCTACCCAGCACCTTCATGGTCTTTCCATCATCTCTCACAGCTTTTGCTGGTGATCGCGCTGCTTTCTCTAGGGTGGCGCGGAAGGCTGCCGAGTCATAGGTCGCGTTTGACCCGTCCATCCATTCGATGCTCAGCGCTTCTCGTCCTTTGATTGCAGCCCATGTGTTGCGAGCCACCACAGCAATACCGCCTAGCGGATTGAAGCTAGCTGGTAGCGGTGTCGTTGCAAGCTCGACTACTTTCAATACGCCGGGCACCTTCAGCGCCTGAGCCGCATCAAAACTCTTTACCTTGCCGCCGAGTACTGGCGGTCGGGCCACCACGGCGTAAACCATGCCTTCAAGGCGGGTGTCAATACCAAACCCGGCGCGTCCAGTGACGATATCTTGAGCATCGATGAGCTTGACGTTGTCCTTGCCAATGTAGCGAAAATGGGCTGGGGCTTTGAACGTTAGGCTGTCGCGTGCTGGTACTTGCAGCTTTGCCGCAGCTGCTGCGACCTTACCGAAGGGTAGCTTGCGACCCGTAGGCTTGTGCACCAGGAGATGGTTTTGTGCTTGTACCTCAGACACTTGCACGCCCCATTCTGCTGCGGCTGCTGCCTCTAGCATCGCACGCGCTGCAGCGCCGACCCTGCGGCCTGGCTCTAGCCATTGGCGAATGCTGCGCGATCCATCGGTGTTTTGATTGCCGTAGCGAGCTTCATCACCGTCGGCTTGCTGCACACGCACGCGATTGATATCTGCGTCGAGCTCCTCCGCCACGATCATCGGTATGCCGGTTCTTACGCCTTGTCCCATCTCTGAGCGGTGGCAAATTACCGTGACAATGCCATTGTCGGCAATCGACACAAACATCAACGGATTATCAACTAGGCCGCCAGGCATTTTGTCGCCGCCATATTTGACGGACTCAGTCGATGTTTGTGCGAACACATTGCCAGAACCGGTCACGGCAAGCAGCAGGCCAGACGCACCGGCGATGCGGAAAAGATCTCGACGCCCTGTGTTAGCTGGCATGTTATCGAATGTCGCCGTGCTGAAAATCATATCGCTCATGCTTTGTCTCCTTGCGTAAGGGACACACTTTTGATAGCTGCACGAATTCGGGTATAGGTACCGCAGCGGCAGATATTGCCATTCATAGCGTCATCGATATCCTCGTCATTTGGCTTTGGTTTTGCCTTGAGCAGAGCAACTGCGGACATGATCTGACCGCCCTGGCAGTAACCGCATTGCGGCACACCTGCTTCGACCCACGCCAGTTGAAGGGCGGCGCCTAGTTCGTCGTATTCAATATTTTCGATTGTGGTGATGTGCTTGCCGACCGCGACCGACACCGGCGTAATGCATGAGCGTATGGGCTGTCCATCAAGATGGACAGTGCAGGCACCGCACAGGCCCATGCCGCAGCCAAACTTGGTCCCAGTTAATCCCAATTCGTCGCGCAGGGCCCACAGTATCGGGGTGTCATCCGGGACCTCGACGGTCATAGGCTTGTCATTGATTGTGAAGGTAGACATGTGCTTGTGTTCTCCTGTTGTCTGCGCCAGTTATCACGCTTGTTGGCGTGATGGATCCGGGCTTTTTTGCTACTTGTTAAAAGTGCTGGGGGGATGAGAGGCTTCGCTAAATGAAAGCCCTAAAAGTGCTTGATAACTGATAACCACCTTAGCACAACGTTTTTTTTAAGCCAAAAATGATCACTGATTTGTGCGCGTGAAGCGCTTGGAAACTGGTTCTATCAAGCCACACAACCAGAGTCGGTATTGACAACATCGCGTGTGCACATCAGTGACAACTTGATGCACTGGTTAACAGAATTTTCCAAGCACTTTGCACAGCGTTTTGACCGTTGTTCTTGCTTAGCGGCTATCTTTGCTTGGCAGACAACACCTCTGTTGGTTGGTCATCGACCAGCGATCAGATGCAAACTTATTGCGCTGACTTTCACGAACTGGGAATGGATAATCTTCAGCTGGTGTAGCGCGCAGATGAGGCGCTGAATGCTAAGCAGTTGACATCAGCGCTTCACCACAATGCCAAGATCTGGTTGAGGTGATTGGGTGCACTTTTTTTTGCGTCAAGGCGGTCTTGAGGGCCAGTTTTAACTGCTGCCATCATCAATGACAACACCCACCGTGGAACGTGAATTGCCCAGCGAATTCAGCCGATAAAGCGTCATTTACAGCGCTGTTCAGAATTTTTATTTAGCCTCTAAGCCCTACGCTTAAAGGAGTTTCAAGGATTTTTACACGAATTAAAAGTAGTTCTGCACGGGCACGGGCATGGGTGTTGGTAGGCACGTTAGCGCTTGGCGTATTGGGTTGCGCCAAACAAAGCTTGCTTAGCTGTGTCGTCTGTGAGTGGTACACGCAAGTTGGCCAGCACGTCAACACCGCGCTTAACGGCTGGGCGCTCAGAGATGCGGTCGAACCAATCTTTTAGGGCAGGGTAGTCACTCCAGTCTATGCCTTGGTTTTTCCAGCTTCGGATCCAAGGGAAGGTGGCAATATCTGCAATGCTGTACTGGTTGCCAGCAATGAACTTGCGGCTTTGAACTTGCTTGTCGAGTACGCCGTAAATGCGTTTGGCCTCGTTGGTATAGCGGTCGTAGGCGTAGTCAATTTTTTCAGGCGCGTAAATGCGAAAGTGGTGGGCTTGGCCAAGCATGGGGCCAACGCCACCCATTTGAAACATCAGCCACTGCAGTGTTTCAAATTTGGCAGCATCACTTTTGGGCATGAATTTTCCGAACTTGCTCGCCAGATACACCAAAATGGCACCCGACTCAAACAAAGAAAACGGCTTGCCATTGGGGCCAAGGCTGTCCAGCATGGCGGGTATTTTGTTGTTGGGGCTGAGCTTTAGAAAGTCAGGCTGGAATTGGTCGCCAGCACCAATGTCAACCGCGTGGGCGTGCCAGTCTTTGCCTAAACGTTGCCCACACTCTTCTAGCATGATGTGTACTTTGTGGCCGTTGGGCGTGGCCCAAGAATAGATGTCGATCATGGTAAAAAAATCTCTGAAATGTGCAGCATTGAATTGTACAAACAACAATGCCAGCATGTTGAAACGATGCTGGCATTGTTGACGGTACAGTGTTGAACGCTCAGCGCATTGAATTAACTTCCGCGTGTCACTGGCATGTCTACTTCAGCAGGTACGACCATGTGCTTGGCCAGTTCAAGCTTTGCCACCGCAACGCGGTGAACTTCGTCAGGACCGTCTGCCAACCGCAAGGTGCGCTGGTTGGCGTAGGCATAGGCCAATGGGAAGTCACCACTCACGCCAGCACCGCCGTGGGCTTGAATGGCCCAGTCGATAATTTGCAAGGCCATATTAGGCGCTACCACCTTGATCATGGCGATTTCTGACTTGGCCACTTTGTTGCCAACGGTGTCCATCAAGTAAGCAGCTTTGAGCGTGAGCAAGCGGGCTTGCTCAATCAAACAGCGTGAGTCTGAAATACGCTCGTGCCACACGCCTTGCGCTGATACAGGCTTGCCAAAAGCAATGCGGCTGTTGAGTCGTTGACACATGAGCTCTAATGCGCGCTCGGCGATGCCGATGGTGCGCATGCAGTGGTGAATCCGCCCAGGGCCTAAGCGTCCCTGTGCAATTTCAAATCCACGGCCTTCGCCGAGTAGCAGGTTGCCAACGGGGACGCGCACATCGGTCAATGTCACTTCCATGTGGCCGTGGGGTGCGTCGTCGTAACCAAACACGGTCAGTGGGCGGATGATTTTGATACCAGCGCTGTTGGAGGGCACCACAATCATGGATTGCTGTTGGTGGCGGCCAGCTTCTGGGTCGGTTTTGCCCATGACAATGTAGACCGCACAGCGGGGGTCGCCTGCACCTGAACTCCACCACTTGCGTCCGTTGAGCACGTACTCGTCACCGTCGCGGACAATGCTGCACTCAATGTTGGTGGCGTCAGAGGAGGCGACTTCTGGTTCAGTCATTAAGAAGGCCGAGCGAATTTCGCCGCGCAGCAGTGGCTCCAACCATTGGTCTTTGAGTTCTTCGCTCGCGTAGCGCTCAAATGTTTCCATGTTGCCAGTGTCAGGCGCTGAACAGTTGAACACCTCTGCGGCAAACGGCACACGTCCCATGATTTCGCACAAGGGTGCGTACTCAAGATTGGACAAGCCCTCAGGGGCGCGTTTGCTGTGTGGCAGAAACAGGTTCCACAGTCCCGCAGCTTTGGCTTTGGGCTTTAATTCTTCAACAATTTTGGTGGGAATCCAGGCGTTGCCATTGGCGCGATTTTCCGCAATTTCTGCAAAAAAACGTGATTCGTTGGGGTAAATGTGTTCGTTCATGAACGCGATCAGTCGCGTGCGCATGGATTGAACTTTGTCGGTGTAGTCGAAATGCATAACGTTGTCCTTGGTCTGTGTGAATCAGTAAATGTGTGGGTGTGTCAGTGTGTGTAAAAGCTTGTGTGTATGTATGTGGTTTGGTCAGTGGTTGTGGTGTTGTTGGGCAAATTGCCATGCCATTTCAGCAAGAGGCTTGGCCCCTGCGGCAGATGACTTGGCTTGTGGGCTGGATGCGGTGCCGTCTTCTACGCGCTTGGCAATACCTTGCAAAATAGCGGCCAATCTAAACAGGTTGTAGGCCATGTAAAACGGCCAGTCTGCTTTGAGTTGTTCGGGTGAGACAAAGCCCGTGGCGCTGCAGTATTGGGCGATGTAGTCGTCTTCTAGCGGTATGCCAAGTGCGTTGTGGTCTAAGCCGCCAATGCCGCGAAACGCGCCAGGCGTGATGTGCCATGACATGCAGTGGTAGCTGAAGTCTGCCAAGGGGTGACCGATGGTGGACAGTTCCCAATCAAGAACCCCGATGATGCGAGGCTCATTGGCATCAAACATCAGGTTGTCCATGCGGTAGTCACCATGCACCACACTCACCAAGCTGGGATCTCGCGCGGTTGCTGGTAGCTGCTGTGGCAACCACTTCATCAGGTTGTCCATGGCCGGTATGTCTTGTGTCACAGAGGCAACGTACTGTTTGGACCAGCGTCCAATTTGTCTGTCGAAGTAGTTGCCCGGTTTGCCGTAGTCCGTCAAGCCAACACCGGCAACATCAACGCGGTGTAGTTTGGCCAGCACATCGTTCATGGCCCAGTAAATGGGGGCGCGCTGTTCGCGGTTGAGGTTGGGTAAGGCTTGGTCCCACATCACACGTCCCGGCATGAAGTCCATGACGTAAAAAGCACGCCCAATAATTGATTCGTCTTCACACAAGGCACCCATGGTCGGCACTGGCACGTCGGTGGTGGCCAGTGCGCTCATTACCCGGTATTCACGTTCTATAGCGTGCGCAGACGGTAGCAATTTGGCGCTTGGGCCGGGCTTGGCGCGCATCACATAGGTGTGCGTTGGTGTGGTGAGTTTGTAGGTGGGGTTGGATTGCCCACCTTTAAACATGTCAACACTCAAAGGCCCAGCAAAGCCTGTGAGGTTGGCGTACAACCACTGTTCAAGTGCGAGCGTATCAAATTGATGGGCATCTGATACGGGTCGTGTACCGGTGAAAGCTTCGCTGGCGGTGTCGCTCATGAAACCTCCTTGGTTGTTGTGTTGTTTAGTCCTCGTCGACCTCTATGAGTCGCATCAACGCAGCGCGATCCCGAACAATCAGCCCGGTTTGCTCCACGCGAATAATGCCTTCGCGCTCCATAGATTTCAGCTCTTGGTTGACACGTTGGCGTGATGCACCCAGCAACTGTGCCAGTTCTTCTTGTGCCAGTTGCAAGCCAATGCGCACCTCGCTCGGGTTGTTCAGGCACGGCATACCGTAGCTGCGACTCAGGTGAATCAACTGCTTGGCCAACCGGGCACGCAGCGGCAGTGTGTTGAGGTCTTCCACCAAGCCAAACAGCTGGCGGATGCGCCGTGCTTGCAAGCGCATCAAAGCCTCGTAGAGCTCGACGTGTTGCGACAGTATTTTGAAGAAGTCTGCGCGCGCTACACACAACAGCGTGGTCGGACCGTGTGCATAAGCGTCGTGCGTGCGTGAGTCCCCGTCGAACAACGACACATCCCCAAACCAAATGCCTGGTTCCACATAGGTGTAGGTTATTTGCTTGCCTGAAATGGAGGTCGAGCTTACCCTGGCTGCCCCTTTGGTCACGGCAATCCATTCGTTGGGTACATCTCCCCTGGCGCAAATTAAGTCGCCGTCTTTGTGTCGTCTGACGTAGGCGCATCGCAGTATGTCGTGTCGAAGTGAGGGTGAAAGGCTTGAGAACCATCGACCTGAGTTGATGGCCTCGCGTTCATCCATAGTAAGAATAGGCTCGTCATTCATGTGTCGTATCAGTGACTAGTTAGGGTTAAAAAGCCGCAAATGTGCGGGTTTGTACAGGTTTGTGTGATGTGTGTCGCGCTGGCGATTGTCTTATTTGTAATGGGGTGGGCGTTTTTCTAAAAAAGCACTGATGCCTTCAGCACCGTTTGCATGGTGTAGGTTGCGCACAAAGTGTTTTTTCTCGGCTAGCAAGTGCGTTGTGAAATTGGTGTCGCAGGCATCGTTCATCAGTTCTTTGATGCTGGCCATCACATTGGGTGCCCGCGCATTGATGGTTGCGGCACTGTTCAGCGCTTGCCCCAAAGCGTTGCCGGGTTGCGCTAATTGCGAGACCACACCCAATTGATGCAAGGCAGTGGCCGTCATGGGTGCGGCGCTGAGCAACATGTGCATGGCTGTTGCACGTGGCAGGTTGCGCGCCAATACCCACGCGCCGCCACCGTCTGGTGACAAGCCAACGCTGCTGTAAGCCATCACAAACTTGGCGTTGTCAGCTGCCACAACCATGTCGCAGGCCAAGGCCAAAGACACGCCAGCGCCTGCAGCAGCGCCCTCAACAGCCGCAATCACGGGCTTTGGTGAATTACGAATGCATTCAATAAACGTGTGCAAGGCCTCAATGCTGTCTTCTTGTACTTGGGGTGCTTGTGAGCGGTTGTCTTGAAGACGGTTGAGGTTGCCCCCAGCGCAAAAATGCTCACCTTCACCTGTGATGATGATGCTGCGTACATCGCGGTTGGATTCGGCAGCGTTGATGGCCTCAATGCCAGCCGTGTAAATTTCTGCACCCAACGCGTTTCGGAACTGCGGGTTGGAGATGGTGAGCACCAACGTGGCGTCTATTTGCTCAGACAGTAAACGGGCGCTCATGACCTTGACTCCAAATGTGTGAGGCTTAAACCCAACGCGCCACGGCGGCGCAACCACGGGCTTGGGCGGTAGCGCGGGTCGCCGTAAACGGTTTGCAAGTTGAATAAAATTTCCAACACATTGGTGGGCCCAATGGCATCCCCCATGGCCAAAGGTCCTAGGGGATAGCCCAAGCCAAGATGGACGGCGACGTCTAAATCTTGTGGTGAGCAAATACCTTGTTGGCACATGTCAGCTGCAATGTTGACCACCACAGCGACCACGCGTTGCGTGACAAAGCCACCACTGTCTCGAATGACGCTGACCGCTTTGCCGTCAGTGGCAAACAAGGCGTGAGCGGCATCGCGCATGTCATCGCGTGTGGCCGGATTGGTTGCCAGCACGCGGCGCTTGACGCTGGCATCAGACAGCATCATGTCAATGCCAATGACCCTCGTTGCGTCTAAACGCTCAACAGCGGCCAGTGTGGTCACATCCAAACCCAACGGCGCAACGACTATGAGAGCCTGCTCGCTGGGTGTTTGGCCCGTTTCTATGTCAGCGCCCAAGTCTTTTAACAGCTGGTACAACTCTGGGCGACGTGCCGCCTTGGGTGAGACCCACACAGGCGGCATGTTGCGCACGTTTGGTACTGGTGGCTCTGGCGGGGTGATCACGGCCCCGTTGGGTACATTGCCCTCGTAGGCGTAAAAACCCGCGCCTACTTTTTTACCCAACACACCGCCTGCCAGGCGCTGTGCCGTGATGACACTTGGGCGGTAGCGCGGCTCTTGGTAGTACTGGTTGTAAACCGACTCCATCACTGGGTGAGACACGTCTAAAGCGGTCAAGTCCATCAGCTCAAATGGACCCAGTCGAAAGCCCATTTGGTCGCGCAAAATCCGGTCTATGGTGCAGAAGTCTGCCACGCTCTCTGACACAATGCGCAAGGCCTCTGTGCCATAACCCCGTCCCGCGTGGTTGACGATAAAGCCTGGTGTGTCTTGTGCCTGCACAGGGATGTGGCCCATGGCGCTGGTGAAGTTGCTCAAACGCGCACACACACCGGCGTTTGTTTTGAGGCCTGCAATGACTTCCACCACGCGCATCAATGGCACTGGGTTAAAAAAATGATAGCCGGCAAAACGCTCTGGGCGTGACAGGGCGGCGGCCACCGACGTGATGGCCAGCGAGGAGGTGTTGGTTGCCAGCACGCATTGCGTATCCACAATGCCTTCTAGCTGCACGAACAGTTGTTGCTTGACGTCTAGGCGCTCAACAATGGCCTCAATCACGAGGTCACAACTGGCCAGGCTTTCAATGTCCGGAGCCACTACGACGTGGGTTGCAAAAGATGTAGCTTGTTCAGGCGTTATCTTGCCCTTGGCCTGTAACTTGGCCCACATGGCAAGTAAGTTGGCATGTGCTGCTTGTGCGGCACCAGTGCTGACATCAAAGAGGTGCACTGTCGCGCCTGCTTGCGCAGACATTTGAGCAATACCTTGACCCATGGCGCCGGTGCCAACAATGCCCACTTCGTTAAAACCGTGTGGCACAGCTGCCGTTGGAGAGTCTGGGGAGTTAAGTTTCATAGAGAGAGAGTTTCAGTAGCGCAGTGAATGTCAACGTTGACGTAGACGTCAACTCATGATGGTACTGCTAAAGGGCGTCTCTAAAGCTGAAGCGCCACTTTGCTCAGCAAACATAGGGTAAACACTTATTTTGGTGACGCGTCAGCGATGTTGGCTCGGGCCAAAGGATTGATCTCATGGACTGGTGCTCCCCGCGCATAGGCTTCAATGGTCGCAAATGCCGCGGCATAGTCGCTGTCGAGCGTGTCAATTTCAACGGCACCTATGTGCGGTGTGGACAAGCAGTTTTCCAAACGCATCAACGTGTGGCCAGGTGCCGGAGGCTCGGTTTCAAACACATCGACAGCAGCCGAGCCAGGTCGCCCACGGTTGAGTGCACCTATTAAAGCGTCGGCCTCTATCAGGCCGGCATTGGTGGTGTTGACGAGCAAGGCACTGGGTTTCATGCGGCTGAGGTCTGCCAAACTGAGCAGGGCTGCTTGGCCCTTGCTGTAGGTCGGGTGCAGTGTCAACACATCGCTGATGTCAAGAATCGACTCTTTGCTGGTGGCAACTTCAAAGCCGTTTTGTGCGGCATAAGCACGCGCTTGGGCGTTGCCCCACACCAACACGCGCATGCCAAATGCCCGACCAAAACCCGCGACCAAGTGACCAACGCTGGTGTGTTGTTGAGCCAGGTCATCGGACCACAGGCCCAGAACCTTACCGCGAAGTAGACTGCCTATGCAAAAGTTGGTGGGCATTGCCTGCGCTTTCATGCCGGATTGCTGCCAGGCACCATGCTTGAGGTGCGCGACATATTGCGGAATTCGCCTGGTACTGGACATGATGAGTCCCCATGTCAGCTCCGCTATGGCGTGCGGGGCACCTGTACCGCCTACCACCAAAATACCGCGTTCTGTGCACGCGGCAATGTCGATGTTGTCTTGACTAGGACCTGTTTGAACTACAAGGCGGAGTTTGGGCAGTTTGTCGATGAGTGGGCGGGTAATGCTGGTTCGCTGGTGGGTGAGGACAACCACTTCGGCATCTCGCAAACGAATGGCCAATTGGCCCACGCCTTTGACGTTGTTGGTGTAGACCTTGGCCGTGTGGGTGTCGAGCAATGTGGCGCAGGGCAACTTGCGGATGGTGTCTTGGAAATCATCAAGAATTACTATATTCATAGACCATATTGTGCCTGTGAGTGCGGGGCATCTAGGTCGGTGGTGTGTGAAAAACAGCTAAAAAAAAGCCTCGAAGTGACTCGAGGCTGTTAAAACTGCGCAGAAAGAAAACAATCTAGATCAACAGCTAAGAACTGCTTGTTAAGCACAGGCTTCAAGTGCGGCCATGCGGTTGAGTTCAGCACACACGTCTGCCAACCGACCGGTTAGTACCATTCGCCCAGCAACCGGTGTTTGTCCGCCAATGCTGCGCATGCGCACCTTGCTTGCCAACTCAATACCGGGTCCTACGGGGCTGTTGGCAGCTTGCAGGCTGTTGACACCGTGTGTGCCAAAACGCGGTGCAACGGCCATGTGTGGCAACCGATGACTGCTCGATGGAAAGGCAATCACGTTGTCAGAAGCGGTATGAGCAAAAAATGGGGTCATGGCTAAATCCTGTAGCTTGGGCTGCGCAACAGATGCACAGGGTTGGTAAATGGGGCGTGGGGTCGTTCTTTTTCGAACTTTTTTTGGCTGTTTTTAGTTCAGCACGGTGTTGCGTATCAGACCAACGGCTAGGCCTTCTATGTCAAACGGTTCGTCTGGCTGCACCACGATGGTGGAGAAATCTGGGTTTTCAGCGCGCAGTTCAATGTGGTTTGCCTGTTTGAAAAAACGCTTCACGGTGACTTCGTCACCCAAGCGCGCCACAATGATTTGGCCGTTGCGTGCGTCACGTGCGGTTTGAACCGCGAGCAAGTCGCCGTCCAAGATGCCTGCGTCGCGCATGGACATACCGCGTACCTTGAGCAAGTAGTCGGGCTGTTTTTGAAACAGGCTGGTTTCGAGTTGGTAGCTGTGCTCAACGTGCTCTTGGGCCAAAATAGGGGATCCAGCTGCAACGCGGCCGACCAAAGGCAGCATGAATTGGTTGAAGCCACTGATGGGTAGCATCAGTTGGCGGTCGAGTTGGTCGTTGATGTTGCGCAAGTCGCTTGACCGAAGCCTGATACCACGTGAGGTACCGCTGACCAACTCAATGACGCCTTTGCGAGCCAACGCTTGCAAGTGTTCTTCTGCAGCATTGGCAGACTTGAAACCCAACTCCCTAGCGATTTCAGCGCGGGTTGGCGGCGCCCCTGTTTGTGCAATGGCCCGTTGAATGAGTTCAAAAATTTGCTGTTGTCTATCGGTGAGCTTGGCCATGGTGCTACGCTTTCAAAGATGATGGGTTTGGTCAGGTGTCGACACTTACTGGTTGTTTAAACACCTGTTTATCCAAACAGTGACTGTATTTTTAAACAGGATAAACAATAATGCAAGCGTTTTTTTCGCCGTGCTCTGCAAAAACAGATTCAAAGCCATCGCAACGGCCAATTGATGGCTATGTAGCCGTGCTGGGGACAGGGGGCACCATCGCTGGTCAGGCCAGCGGTGGCGCTGTCAACGAGCACTTGGATTACAAGTCTGGGGAGGTGGGCATTGACGCACTCATTGGTGATTTGGCGCACCGCGTGCTGGTGGTGCATGGAGACGTCGTGTCTGTGGGTGTGGGCGTCCAGTGCGAGCAAGTGGCGCAAATTGACAGCAAGAATGCGAGCTGGGATTTTCTGTGGCTTTTGGCCGCTGCAACGGCAAAGGCTTTGGCCAAGCCCCAATGCATGGGGGTCGTTGTCACGCACGGCACGGATACCTTGGAAGAAACTGCGTGGTTTTTGTCGTGCGTGCTGGGCGATAAATTGGCTGACAAACCTGTGGTACTCACCTGCGCCATGCGTCCTGCCAATGCGCTGTCCCCAGACGGTCCGCAAAACATGGTGGATGCCATCACGGTCGCCGCGTATGAGGGGGCCAGTGGTGTGCAGGTGTGCGTGGCGGGGGCTTGTTGGTCGGGACAGTCGGTTCAAAAAGTACACCCCTACAGACTGAATGCATTTGACGGTGCTGACACTGGGCCAGTGGCTTATGTGGAGGGAGGGCGTGTGCGTCCTGTGGTTGTGTCGGCTCCGAGTAGGGGTGATTGCCCCGTGCTTGGCTATGCAGCGGCCCGAACAGCGCTGGACAGCGTGGTGGCTGGCGGTTCTGTTCCAGTTCAGGCTTGGGTGGAGTTGGTGGTGCACACCGCGGCTTCGAATGTGGCGGTTTTTGATGCATTGAAGCAAGTGGGCGTGCAGGGTGTGGTGGTCATGACCACCGGCAACGGCACGGTCAATGACCAGTGGTTGGCAGCGCTTCAGGCCCACTGCACAGCAGGTTGGCCTGTGTGGTGTGCGTCGCGTTGCCAGTCTGGTTTTGTTGTGGCAGGGCGCAGCGCAGCAGGTGTTGAAACCAGCCCAGCGCGATGGCAAACGACCGATGGGCTGCCAGTGGTGTTGGGTCTGTCGGGTGTGAAGACCCGAATCAGCATGCTGTTGTGGTTGTTAGACCGTACTGACAGTTAGTACAAGCCAAACGCCGGCATACACCAAGACCCTATGGCATGACGCGCTGGTCAGAAGAAAACGCCCTACAAGGGCGTTTGTCGTTGGCCAGTCAATGTGGAAAGAGCCGCCTGAAGTGGCGCCTGTTACACCAGGGCCGCAAAGGCCCGTTGGGTGATGTCGTTGACACTGCCAGTGCCGCTGATGGCGCGGTAGGCGGGTGCATTGAGAGGGTCGTCTTTGGCCCAGTTGGCGTAGTAGTCAACCAGTGGGCGGGTTTGCTCGTTGTACACGTCAAGGCGTGTGCGAACGGTGGCTTCCTTGTCGTCGTCGCGCTGGATAAGAGGCTCACCAGTGACGTCGTCTGCGCCATCAACGGTTGGCGGGTTGAACTTCACGTGGTAGGTGCGTCCGCTTGACACATGAACCCGACGGCCACCCATGCGTTCAATGATGGCTTCAAAGGGAACGTCGATTTCAAGCACAAAGTCCAACTTCACACCCGCATCCTTCATCGCTTGCGCTTGGGGAATGGTGCGTGGAAAACCGTCAAACAAAAAGCCCTTGGCACAATCATCTTGGCTGATGCGCTCTTTAACCAAGCCAATGATGATGTCATCACTGACCAAGCCACCGGCGTCCATGACTTGTTTGGCTTCGACACCCATCGGCGTACCTGCCTTCACGGCGGCGCGCAGCATGTCACCTGTTGAAATTTGGGGAATAGCAAATTTTTCGCAAATGAATGTGGCCTGAGTGCCTTTGCCAGCGCCAGGCGCCCCCAATAAAATTAGTCTCATGGTCTTCTCACTTAGTTTTTGAATTTTTTGTAGTACGTCCGTAAGGCGAGACGGGCGTTTCGTGATTTATTTAAACGGAGCAGCTTGGGCTCACATTTGTAAGAATGCGAGCATAGCACGCAAGACTTTTATGTGGCTTACGCTGCCAATTTAGGCCACATCTCCCTGGCAATACGCAAATCCTCTGGCGTATCGACCCCAGGACTTGGGGGCCCTTGCGTGATGTGCACTGCAATTTTGTAGCCATGCCACAGCACGCGCAACTGCTCTAAGGACTCGCTGATTTCTACTGGCGCCATAGGCAGCGTGGGGAATGTTCGCAAAAAACCTGCTCGGTAAGCGTATATACCCACGTGGCGCATAGGTTGCGCCTTGAGGGTGGCTTCGGGGCCTGCGCGCACGTGCACATCAACAGCCTCTGGTTCTGAATGCGCTTGCGGTGTGGTGGTCAGTGACATCGCATCGCGTGGCCAAGCAATAGGTGCGCGGCTGAAGTACATGGCCGTGTAACGGTGGTCCAACACCACCTTGACGATATTGGGGTTTAAAAAATCTGTTGCACTGTGGATGGCGTGGGCAGCGGTGCTCATCACGCAGTCTGGGCGATCTGTTAGCGTTTGCGCCACCGCGTTAATCAGTTCGGGTGGAATCAAGGGCTCGTCTCCCTGCACGTTGACCACCACAGCGTCGTCCGGCAAGTTGAGCAGCGATACAGCTTGTGCCAAGCGGTCGCTCCCACTTGGGTGGTCAGTGCTGGTCAGCACACAGGCAATGTGGTGCTGCTCGCAGGCCAAAACTATAGACGCATCGTCGCCTGCCACCACAACTTGCGTCGCCGCACTGCGCAAGGCGCGTTGCGCCACCCGCACCACCATAGGCGCGCCGTGGATATCGGCCAAAGGTTTGTTGGGCAGTCTGCTGGATGACAACCGAGCGGGAATTACCACACAAAAAGCGGTCTGGACTGGTCGTACCATGTGCCTATCCCGCGTCGACGTTGCTGCCTAGCGCATCGATTTCGTTATCAGTTAGCGGGCGTGCCTGATCCTCTAGCATGATGGGAATACCATCACGCACGGGGTAGGCCAAGCGCGCGCTGCGCGAAATGAGCTCGGTTTTGTCTGCATTCGTTCGCAGAGGACCTTTGGTGACTGGGCACACCAGCATGTTGAGTAGTTTGCTATCCATAAGGCAATGATAGTGGTGAAGTGGTTGAAGCGTGGCACGCGCCCAAGTGCTTGTCTAGTGCTTGCCAAAATGCGTCTGGCAATCCAAGTTCAAGCGGCGCTACCCAGATGTTGAGTGAGGCCGCGTCCGGTCGCTCGCGCAGCTTAACAGCGTCTTTGGCGGTGCAAATGGTGGCTGTGTTGGCGTCAAGCTGGTAGGCACTAGGCCATGCGCCCATCAACGGGTCGTGGTCAGCGACATGGGCAACGGTGGTGACATGGAAGCCTTGCTCGCGCAACATGGCAGCAAAAGCGTGTGGTTTGGCAATACCCGCCAGCACTTGCACACAGTCGCCAGCTTGCGGCGCTGTGCGCGCAAGGAGGGCGTCATGTCCTGACCGCTCAGCCATCAATGGGTGTAGATCACCCAGGCTGCGGTGAGAAGTGAATACCGGTTGGTCGTGGTTGGCAGGCGCAATGTGGGCCTGTTTGACACCGTTTTGCACCACCAAACAAGCGGCGCTGGTGTCTAGGTTATGGCGAGGCCAAGCTTCACGCAACAAACCCGCAGGCAGTAAACGGCCGTTGCCTAGGCCGCGCTCGTCAAACACCACGATTTCTAGGTCTCTAGGCAGGGCCGCATGCTGTAAACCATCGTCGCTGACCAGAAGGTTGACCTGTGGGTGCTGCGCTAACAAATGCTGCGCAGCCCACACCCGCTTAGGGTGAACACACACTGGCACGCCAGTGAGCTGCGCCAACAACTTGGGCTCGTCGCCGCACAACGCCGATGGTGTGTCAACGGTTACCAACAGGGGCGTTGTGAGTGGCCCTGGTGTGGGTGAACGTGTGGCGCTTGGGCCAGGTTGGATGGCGGCTTTGTAGCCTCTGGCAATGATGCCAACCTGCCAGCCGGCGCGCTGTAAATGCTGAACCACGCTGGCAACAATGGGGGTTTTGCCGGTGCCACCAACCAACACATTGCCCACCACCAATACCGGTACAGCCAATGGTTGACGCGCCATTCGTTGGTGCTGGTGGGCGCGTCGCGCCAAGACCGCGTAGAGGGCAGCCAGCGGTGCCGACACATGGGCCCACAAACCATTGACGCTGGCCCAGCGCAGCCACACTTGGGCCAAGCGCATGTGCCAGTTACCGCCCATTGACCTCGACTCTGGTGGCAAATTGCAGTTGGTTTAAACCGGCTAACCGTGCGCTTGACATGGCGTCAATAACCGCTTGGTGAGGTGCATTGCCGTCGGCTTCTATAACCACTCGCACTTGTTCGTGTGTGCCAGCGGCTTGCAGCAAAGCCGCGCCCATAGCCGCCGTGCCGCCATCAGAGCGTGTGCCGTTCACGGCGCTGTTGCCTTTGCTGTCTATGCGCACCACGATGGTGTGTGTGCTGGGTTGTTGTGTCTGTGTTTTGGCGGTGGGCAATACAACGCTCAGACCAGCCTTGTTGGCGTACACCGTGGTGAGCATTAAAAACATCAACAACACCAACAACACGTCTATGAAGGCAATCAAGTTGATCTCAGGTCCTTCGTGTGAGGCACTGCTGTTGTTGGCAAAAACTTGGCTGGCGCCAGATGAGCTTGTCAATGAGTTGGTGAAACTAAGCTTGGACATCAACAAGGCCTTTCAGCGTTTGCGGGATTGGGCCATCACATTGAGCAGTTGCTCAGTGCCCAGCTCTAGCTGCATGACCAAGTCATCAACCCGCGCACGAAGTACACGCCAAGCCAATAAAGCTGGTACGGCAATCATCAGCCCGAACGCGGTGTTGTACAGCGCAACCGCAATGCCGCCAGCCAAGGCGCTGGGGTCAGCTTGACCGGCTTGCCCCAAGGCTTGGGCATTGAACATGTCAATCATGCCAATGACAGTGCCCAGCAAACCCAAAAAAGGCGCAATGCTTGCAACAGTGGCAATGCCAGACAAGTACTTGTTCAACGCGGCAGCTTGCAAACGCCCCGTTTGTAAAGCCGCCTGGCGCATGGCGTCTTCGTGCGGTGTTTGGGCGATGGCAGCGGCAAAAATTTTGCCCATTACCGAATTGCCACAGGCAGACAACGCTGCTGCTGGACCTTGTTGCAACCACAATTTGGTTACTTTGGTCTGCAAGCCAGGCGTTATGACTTTGCCGGCGCGCAGCACCCAAAAGCGCTCTGCTATCAAAGCCAAACCCACAATGGAGCACACAATGAGTGGCCAAATAGGCCATCCGGCGGCTTGTATGATGCTAGTCAAGTTGTGTCCCTGCATTGTGGGTGGGTTGGCAAATTTTAGTCATCATCCATTATCCATGTGTGCGTGTCGGAACTGACTGTTTCCATAGCGCTTTGTGAGCAAAACGGCCCAGTCGAGACAAAAAAGTTGCTCACAGTTTCTGTGTATAACTTTGTTGATAACCAACAAACGCGACCACAAACAGCTAAGTAAACCGACTGTTTGTTTAAATTGCGTAATTTTTAAGCAGAAAAATACTTAATAAAATCAATGAGTTGCATATTTTTTAACGATTTTAAATGGTACAACACCTCGTTAGACCATGAATACTGTCATTTGTGGATGACAAGCCAATGATGGCGGGCGATACGCCAACATCTGCCGGTGCACCAAGCCCGTCTGTTTGGGCCGTTGGTCAGCTGGTCACAGCCATAGCGCGCAGCTTGGCACAGCGTTTTAACCCCGTTCGTGTGCGCGGTGAGGTGTCTGGCTTCATGCGCGCATCCAGTGGTCACTGCTACTTCACCCTCAAAGACGGGGCTGGCCAAGTGCGCTGTGCCATGTTCAAGCGCGCCGCCTCCATGCTGGTGCAGTTGCCCAAAGACGGCGACACGGTAGAGGTGATGGGCAAGCTGGACGTCTACCCAGCCAGGGGGGACTTGCAGTTGATTGTGGAATCTATGCGCACGGGTGGGCAGGGTGCCTTGTTTGAGCGCTTTTTGGCGCTCAAAGCCAAGCTGGAAGAGCAAGGCCTGTTTGACGTGCAGCGCAAACGCGCCTTGCCCGAGTACCCATCCCATATCGGGGTGGTCACATCCCTAGGAGCTGCGGCCTTGCGCGACGTGGTCACCACACTAGAGCGGCGTGCGCCGCATGTTGTGGTGAGCATATTTCCAGCCAGTGTGCAGGGCAACTTGGCCCCTGGCGAGCTGGTTGCCGCAATGGGCAACGCCGCGGTTTACCAAGACCCACAGCGCGGCCCTTGCGATCTGGTGTTGCTGGTGCGCGGTGGCGGTTCTCTTGAGGACTTGTGGGCCTTTAATGACGAACAACTGGCGCGCAGCATTGCAGCCATGCCCATGCCAGTGGTCAGCGGCGTGGGCCACGAGACCGATTTTTGCATCAGCGATTTTGTAGCCGACTTGCGCGCACCCACACCCACTGCGGCTGCTGAAATGGCGGCCCAGGCTCAAGCCGACTTGATGGCTAGGCTCACAGATGTACAGGATGACTTGCGCACTGCAACCAGCTTGCAGCTCGACAGACGTTGGCAGCGACTAGACCGGTTGGGCGCGCGTTTGACCAAACCGGTTCAGGCCATTGCTGGCCAGCGCGAGCGCTTGCACAAGCATATGTTCGCTTTGCAACGTGCTTTGTCCAGGGCGCACGACCTGCAGTTGCGCCGCTTTGAGGTGCTTGAGCAAGGGCTTCAAGACGCTGCGCACCAATTTGTACAGCGCAAAAGCACTGCGCTGCAGCACTGGACTCTGCGCTTGCAAGGTCTTAACCCAGCAGCGACCCTTGACAGAGGCTTTGCATGGGTGCGCCACAGCAATGGCCAAGCCTTGGGCAGTGTGCGCGATGTCCTGCCCGGCCAACCCTTAACGCTGTTTGTGCGTGATGGCCAATTGGATGTGGCTGTGAAAGATTCCCGAGCCGACTAGGGTTTTGTAGGCTGCTTTGGCACACGCAGCCTGACAGCCCTAGAATAAGAGTTAACGCTTTGTTAAAGCTAAAGCTTTATTAAGCGCCAGCCTAACGGCTTGCCGCGATACGTTACACAAGCTAGTTAGCCAATTCA